>ENA-OPVG01000001-OPVG01000001.1-human-gut-metagenome-genome-assembly--contig:-NODE-1-length-271915-cov-4.995509_pt1 | contig 271915 bp, 282 predicted proteins | sample MGYA00241093_ERZ501975 | MGnify/ENA primary metagenome ERZ501975 (study PRJEB25962, sample SAMEA2042993) | human gut metagenome | biome: human gut; feature: human-associated habitat; material: faeces... | reverse complement strand
TAATGGTCGGAAAACCTTATCTAATGAAACACTTTAGTTGGAGGATTATTTGATACATCGCTAAAAGCTTTTCGAAAACCACTAGCACAGATAATGGTTTTCGTGAGACAAAAAAAGATGGGTAAAACCCATCTTAATCACTATTTACCAAGTTTTGCTTTAGCTGCATCTGCAAGAGCTGTGAAAGCTGCTGCATCGTTAACTGCCAAATCAGCAAGCATTTTACGGTTAACTTCAATTTCAGCCAATTTCAAACCGTGCATCAATTGTGAGTATGACAAACCGTTCAAACGAGCTGCCGCATTGATACGTGTGATCCAAAGTTTACGGAAATCACGTTTCTTTTGACGACGGTCACGGTATGCATAGTAGTAAGAGTTCATTACTTGTTCTTTTGCAGTACGGAACAAGATGTGTTTTGCACCATAGTAACCTTTAGCAAGTTTCAATACACGTTTACGACGTTTGCGTGATACAACGCCACCTTTAACACGAGCCATTTATATATTCCTCCGAATTAGTTCTAGTTTAGTTAATTTGAAATGCTTCTAGCGGATTAACGCATTTGTGAAACCATTGATTTAATACGTTTAAAGTCACCTGGATGTACCATTGACGCTTTACGAAGGTGACGACGTTGTTTTTTAGTTTTACCATGGAAACGGTGAGATGTGAAGGCACGGAAGCGTTTCAATCCACCTGAACCTGTACGTTTGAAACGTTTAGCTGATGCGCGGTGTGTTTTTTGTTTTGGCATTTTAAAATTCTCCTCTTAAAATAGTGTTAATTTGACAATTATTTTTTGTCAGGAATTGGTGCAAGTTGCATGAACATTTGACGTCCATCCATCTTAGCTCTTTGCTCAATAATCGCAATATCTTGTGTTTTTTCAGCAAATTCCGCCAATACCTTAGCTCCGATTTCTTTATGAGTAATCATACGGCCTTTGAATCGGATAGAAACTTTTACCTTGTTTCCTTTTTCAAGGAATTTACGGCCGTTACGAAGTTTTGTTTCAAAGTCACCTTTATCGATAACTGGACTCAAACGAACTTCCTTAACAGTAACAACGCTTTGTTTCTTACGTTGTTCTTTTCGTTTCTTTTGATACTCAAATTTGAACTTACCATAGTTCATAATCTTCGCAACAGGTGGCGTAGCTTGTGGTTGGATAAGAACCAGGTCAACATTTGCATCATCTGCAATAGCCTGTGCTTCTGACAATGGTTTAATGCCCAATTGTTCACCATCAAGACCAACAAGACGAACTTCACGAACGCGAATTTCATCATTAATGAATAGATCTTTCTTAGCTATGATCTTCACCTCTTTATTTTTTTAGAGAAAAACAAAGCGGACTTGATATACAAGCCCGCACACATAATATCCCTTTAAGGATTTGACATGTTGGGCCAGACAACCTAAGTCGCAAGGCGAGAAGTTCTCACTTCTGCTTTTCTCATTGCTATTAGTATAACAATTGAGTCATCCTTTGTCAATAATTTTTTTTGCTTTTTCTTGAATAAATTCCACAACACCATCAATAGACACACCTGTAGTATCAAAAGTGATGGCATCTTCAGCTGGTCTAAGAGGTGATACCTCACGGTGACTATCTTTATAGTCACGTTCAGCAATTTCTTTTTTAAGTGTCTCGAGATCAGCAGGAATACCTTTTTCAATATTTTCCTTATAACGACGTTCTGCACGTTCATCAACAGAAGCAATCATGAAAATCTTGAGTTCTGCATCAGGTAAAACCACTGTACCGATATCACGACCATCCATGATGATACCACCTTCCTGAGCAATACGCTGTTGTTGTGAAACGAGTTCTTGACGTACTTCTGGAATAGCCGCTACCCAAGAGACGTTATTTGTAACTTGATTATCACGAATTGGATGTGTAATATCAACATCACCAACATAAACTTTTGGACTACCATCTGCCGCTTTCCCAAATGAAATAGGGTTTTGCGAGAGTTGATCTAAAATTTCTGGTACATTTTCCTCAGTCAAACCATTCTGCAAAGCTAGATAAGTTGCAGAACGATACATAGCTCCTGTATCAAGATAAGTATAGCCAAGATTTTTTGCGATAATCTTGGCTACTGTACTTTTTCCACTTGATGCAGGACCATCAATAGCAATTCTAATATCTTTCATGATGTTCCTTTGCTTTTAAATTATTGAACCTTAACAACATCTCCTGGGTTAGCAAACCAGTATCCATTTGTCATGTGGTCTGGATTCAGACGTTGCAACTCATCTACAGAGATACCTGCACGAGCTGCGATAGAAGCTGCACCTTCGCCAGGTTGAACAACGATTGATGAACCGTCAGTTGCTGCTGTAGCACTTGATGGTATTGTTGCAGCTGAGTCAGTTGCATAGTCTTTTTCAACATGTTTAGAAGAGCTGGATGCTATCGTTGATGATGATTTCTCTTTAGTTGACTTCTCACTATCTTCACCCATACTTGAATCTTTTTTGCTTGATGAAGATTTAACGACTTTGCTAGTTGAAGTTGAAGAGAAACCTAAAGATTCCTTAGACGCCGCAGTTTTACTTCCTCCAATATTTGATGTATAGAAAACAAAGAACAAAATACATACAACAATAATAAAGAACAAGCTAAGCAAGACTGTCAAGAATGACGAATTAATGAAGCCACTTTTTTCTTGATCCTCATCTGAAGAAGTGTTTCCCTCTTCTTCAAAATCCTCAAACTCATCTTCATCATCTAGAAAATCAGCATCAACTACTTCTTCCGACTCTTCTTCAGAAACCTTATCTTCCCATGGTTTTTTACTCATGATTTTCTCCTTGTAAAAACAATAAATCTATTTTAAAATAATACTATGAAAGTATCATTAATTCCAGAAAAATGTATCGCTTGTGGTTTGTGCCAAACCTATTCTCCCGTCTTTGATTATGATGACGAAGGAATCGTTAGGTTTAAAGATAGCGACCAACTTAGTAGAACGATTGAAAATAGCCCCGAGACTTTGACAGCTGTCAAATCTTGTCCTACTAAAGCCCTTATTTGCGAAGTTTAATCTTGAGGGCTTTTTTTGGTTCCTCATAAAATGCAAAATAATCAAAATTAGTCATATGATCCATTAGTTCTACCTCACCTTTGAAATTAGGATGAAGCGCTAAAGCATCTAAGAAATATTTCTTAGGCCACTTTCTCATATAAAACTGACGTTTCTTTCCATTTTTAAAAATGAGGCACAAGCCGGTTTTGATAACTTCCACTTTTTCAATATCACTAATCTGCACCTTACGCGGTTTAAAAATATTGAAAGAAACAATACGCAATATTCCATAATCTTCAATAATAAAGTAACGATGAAACCCTAGACCAAATAAAGCAACAAAAATAGTGAAAAGCATCAAAATATGTGAGGGCACCGAGTACAACTCGAACAGAAGGACCCCTGCAATAAAGATTGGCGTGATGGCTAAAGACCAATAAATGATAAGCCAAGATAATTCGGGTTGCCAATGGTAACGATACTTGCCGAAAATTTTAATCATCTCAGCACCTCCATTACCTCTAATTCTACCATAAAATCAGTATTTAGCAAGCTCAATTAAGGTTTACTGACAATTCCAAGAATAACATCTACGGCTTTTTCCATTGTCTGCAAGGAAACAAACTCATATCGACCATGCATATTTTCTCCTCCTGCAAAAATGTTTGGCGTTGGAATGCCCATGAAGGATATCTTTGAACCATCTGTTCCACCGCGTATTGGCTCAATCACTGGAACAATTCCTAGGTCCTCCATAACCTCCTTAGCCAACTCAACAGACATCATATCTTTTTCAATGACTTGACGCATGTTATAGTATTGATCCTTGATTACCAAATCAACTCGCGTTTGACCATAAGTTTTATTCATTTCATCGGCAATCTTTTGGAAGGCTGCTTTACGATTTTCAAAAGACTCTGTCTCAAAATCACGAATGATATATGATGAATTTGCTTCTTCAACAGTACCTGTCATTGTTTGAAGATGGTTGAAACCTTGATAACCATCCGTCAACTCTGGACGATCTTCTGCTGGTAACTGATTATGAAAATCAATTGCTAATTGCAAAGCATTGACCATCTGACCTTTTGCTGTTCCAGGGTGAACATTACGGCCATGAAATATCAGCTCTGCACCCGCGGCAGAGAAGGTTTCATACTGCAATTCACCCAATGGACCACCGTCAACAGTGTAGGCAAAATCGACATCAAAATCATCAACATCAAATTTATCTGCGCCAATTCCAATTTCTTCATCAGGACCAAAGCCTACACGAATTTCACAATGTTTGATTTCAGGATTTGCCTTCAAATGAGCCAATGCTGTCATAATCTCAGCAATACCGGATTTATCATCAGCTCCAAGAAGAGTGGTGCCATCTGTCGTAATAAGTGTCTGACCGATGTAATTCTGAAGATTAGGGAAATCAGCTGGATCTAGGTTATAACCTGAAGTTCCAAGAGGAATAATACCCCCATCATAGGATTCAATAACTTGGGGTGATACTCCTTCTGCGTTAAAATCTGCAGTATCCATATGAGAGATGAAACCAATCTTACGTGTTAATCGGTCATCGTTAGCCGGCAGGGTTGCCACTAGGTAACCATTACTTTCCAAATAATGGATGTTACTTAACCCTAGTTCTTCCAATTCTGGTTTTAGAATATTCAAAGCAAAATCTACCTGGCTTTGTGTTGTTGGCGTCCTTGTTGCATTTTCATCACTACGTGTATTAATTTTGGCATAGCGTAGAAAACGCTCTAAGAGTAGGTCGTAGGCCATAAGTGCTCCTTTTATTGTATTTACTATTTACCTCGATTATAGCATAAAAACCCATCAATATGATGGGTTAAACCGTATAACTTAAACTTTAGATTCTTTTTCGTAGTAAGCCTTAATTTCTTCCACAATAGCATTCGCTAAAACCAATACCACTAAAAAAGCTGGAGACTTTTGATAAGTTTCCAGCTTTTTTAGTGGTATTGAAATACTAATCCACATCAACAAAACCGAAGCGAGATAGAGGGTACACTCTGAAAGAGATAACTCCCTTGATTTGGTCTTTTTCAATAAGACCAAACTTACGACTATCTTCAGTATCACGACGATTATCGTTCAATACAAGGTACTGCCCCTTCTTGATTTTAGTTTGTTTATTATCAGTCAATGTTCCAATTGAAAAATCATCTGTGAAAAAATTCCCAGGTGAAACGGTTGCTAAATAAGCTGACTTAGCTTTGCTGATATAGGTTTCTTCAACTGGTTTATCATTAACATAAAGAAAATCATCCATAGCTGTTACACTCTTACCTTCATCTGCAATGACACGGCCGGTATATTCCTTACCATTAACCGTATACAGGATAAAGTCCTTATTATGCGGTTCAACCTTTTTATTGAAAGTAACATAATCACCTGCATGAATATAGTCATTCGCCTGACCTTTGGTTACACGGTGTGTTGATAACACAAAAACTCTTAACAATGAAATCACTACAATGGCAAGAACTGCTATGATAATATTTCGAATTAAATCTCTCTTAACCATATTTACTCCTTATGGGTTCCAATAAAATTATAACATAAATAGACAAATAAAAAAAGAGGAGGTTGAGTAAGATTCGCGCTCCCCTTTTTCTCTATAAACCACTAATTATAGCATTTTAAAGCTTAATAATCTTCAAGAAACGTTTGCATATTGACATCGTCTGGCACCAAGGCAAGGTATTTTTCTGCTGTTACACGCGCCTGATCTCTGTAACCAAATTCTCTTAGAATATATGCATAATCCTGTAAGAATTCAGGATTATCAGCCAAATCTTTAGACAAATCTTGATAGATTTGAAAGGCTTCTTCTTCATCATCAAGTGCTTGATAAGCCCTGGCGATATTCCAACGAGCCAAAACAGAATCAACCTCGTAATCAGCTAAAGCTACAAGATCATCGAAACGTTCTTCTTCCAAATAAAGAGCACTTAAACGTAAGACGATTTCATCATTATCTTCCGCTAGCGGTAAAGCCTGCTTCAAATAGGATTCAGCCGACTGGGTGTCATGTAATTCATAGGATAACTGTGATGCTAACAAAAGTAATTGAACATCAAAAGCATTCTTCGAAATGCCTTGCTGCGTCATACGTAAAGCTTCTTCTGTTCGATGTTCAGCGTGAAGCGATAGAGCGTAATTATACTCATAACCCTCAAAATCGGAAGACATGGTTTCTATCTGCTTAAAGTAGAAATTAGCTTTTTGATACTCTTCTTGATCATATAGTAGAGTGGCTAATTCAAAAGCAATGGTGTCATTGTATTCAATTTCAATGGCTTTTTCCAAAAATTCACGAGCAGCTTCAAATTTACCAAGACTGGCATAAGACTTACCGATACGCTCATAAGTAGAAACGCCAGTTGTTGCAAGAAGATCACGATTATCCAGTTTGGCATAGTATTGAATGGCTTGCTCAAAGTTTCCGAGTTCAAACTCCATCTCAGCCAAACCAAAAATAATCAATGAGTCATCTGATAGTTGACTTGCTTCCAACAACTTGTCACGGGCTACATCCGTTAAGCCCTCCATTTGGTAAAGGTCTGCCTTTACAATCAACGCAGACAAATAGTCCTCAGACTCCTCAGGAATAGCATCTAAATAGAGAAACGCTTCTTCAATATTACCATCTTCGGCTGCAATTTGTGCTAAGTTAACATTAACCTCTGGAAAATCAAAACGAACTTTTTCGTAAATTTCCTGTGCCTGTGGTAAAAAGCCAATAGACTCTAAATATTCGGCCAACTCAACAAGAACCTCTGCTGGATCCTCATTTAAAGCTTTTTTTAAATATTTATCCGCATGGTGTAAATCTTGCTTCTCAATAGAAGCAACCATTTTTTCACTATTTAACATCGTATTTTTGTCCTTTAATTTCAATGTCATCTTGGTAAAGATTACTTACAGAACGGTACCAATCAAAAATATCCTTAACAATAACCTTGACAGAAGCGTAAATTGGAATACCCAACAGTACTCCCCAAACACCGTAAAGAGAACCTGCTGTCAAAAGAATGAACATAATGGTAATAGGGTGAATACTTAGTTTATTTCCCAGAACAAGTGGAGAAACAAAACGTCCTTCAATAGTTTGCTCGATAACAAAAATGATGAGAACCTTGATTAGCATAGTAGGGCCTTGAACCAATCCCATAATAACAACCGGTACCATAGCTATAAAACTTCCAAGATAAGGAATCATGTTTAGAAATCCTGCTAAAATACCAAAAGTCATGCCATAACGAAGCCCAACAATCTTGAACATGATACAGAACATAATTGCTATGACAATCGCTACTGTCACTTGACCTCGAACATAACCTTCAAGCTGATTATTGATATCTGAAAGCATACGGACAGTCGTTTCCCGAAAGCGCGTCGGTAAAGCTGAGACAAAGCTATGTTTCAGCTTTTGACTATCTCTTAAGAGATAAAAAAGAATGAATGGTGTCAAAATGATAGCAACTGTTACTCTTGCAACTGTGCTAGCAAAGGTCCCAATCCAACTAAGAGCTGAAGTAGAAAAGTTCTCGGCATAATTGACCATTCTCGCTGAAAAATCGCTAAGCATGGCCTCTAAATTACCATGAAAATTGGAAAGAATAGGAAGTTTCAACCAACGTTCCGTTTCACTGTTCGCACGAGAAATGTATGATGGGGCATTTCTAAGCAAAATCAAAATTTGATCTTGTAAGTTAGGAATAGCTGTCGAAATTCCCCAAACTAAGAGTAAGGCAAGAATAGCATAGATAACCAAGATAGCCATGGTTCGATCTAAACCAATTTTTTCGACTAATAGCACCAAAGGTTTTATCAAATAATAAAGAAGCATGGAAATAACCAGAGGCAACATAATAATGGTCAGAAATTGAATAACTGGTGAAAAAATTGGACTAATTTTGGTAAAAATCAAGACCGTCAAACCAATCAAGAGTAAGATTAGAAAGGACACTACCGCCTGATTATTCAAAATCCACTTAAAAAACCATGTTTCTGAAAATTTTTCTGTCTTTTTACAGCTCATAGCTACTCCTTTATTTATCATAAAATGTTACAGTTTTATCTATCAAGTTTTGGTTACAATCGTAGCTAAATTTTGCAGAGAAGAAAGGTTTATCTTCTAGAATCCACTTAAAAATCTCATAGTCACCTTCCCAGGTTTGTTTAGTTAAAACCTGATCATATGGTACCCATTCAAGTGTCCCTTCACGAGATTCCTCATCAGAAATGAGTTTTCCTTCAAAATCAGTCACCTTAAAGACATAGGTATACCAATCGTGGCCCGGAGTAAATTCTGGGAAGGTAATCATACCTTTGAAGTCCATCTTTTTCACTGTCAAATGAGTTTCCTCGAAAATTTCACGACGAGCACATTCGTCAGGCGTTTCTCCCGCTTCTAGTTTTCCCCCGACAGAAATCCACTTTCCTTCATGAACATCATTAGGCTTTTTATTACGATGTAGGAGCAAAAGCTCCTTCCCATTGTCAATATAACAAATGGTAGCTAACTTTGTCATAATGCATCTCTTTTCCAATGTTTTTAAACATTATACCAAATCTAGGATTGATTTTGGGCTTTGAGCCATGATTTTGAGATATAAGTGGAAATCTGCTTTTTCTGATTCTCTTGACAAAACAAAAAGAGAACCAAATTAGTTCTCTCTAGACTTCTTTAATATTTCAAATAACGACGCATGGCCATACGTGACCCGATCGAACCGATAATAATACCGACTGCGAAGAGGGTGCCAATGACTGCATAGATAAACCAGTCTGCATCATACATAGAAATACCACCTTTAACAAAATCAGGGTTTAAGGTTGAGTAAACCATGTGATACAAAACATAAATAAGGACAGAAGGAATGATGGCACCAAGTGCTCCAATCCAAGCTCCCTCCATCAAGTAAGGACGACGAATGTATGAGTTTTTCGCACCGACCAAACGCATGATTTGAATTTCAGTCGCACGTGACATAATGGTAATACGGATGGTATTTGAAATCAATAGGACAGCTACAATAGTTAAGAGAGCTGTAGCAATGATTCCCCAAAATTGAACACGTTTCATAGTAGCCATCAAAATTTCGGTATCTGATCCACCAAAGTTAGCATTATCAACGCCCTGAATAGCTTTTGCTTCCTTGGCAACACGACTAACATCATCTGGTGATTTAGTTTGAACGATGTAAACATCTGACAGAGGGTTGGCATCGCCAGTAACAGTCTCGAAACTTGACCCCATTGTTTCAATGAGTTGTTTCTTTTGTTCTTCTTTGCTAGAGAAAGTAACCTTATCTACACCTTTGATTTTAGTCAAAGCATTATAAATTTTATGGTAGTCCTTATTGGCAACGATTTGTCCAGAAAGTTCCTTGACTGTTTCTGAAGCATCTGTTGAATCTGGATTCAAGTAAACATTGACCTGAATATTCTTTTCAATATCTGAAGCCAATTTTTGCGTGTTAAGAATAACAGAACCAAATACACCTAAAAGCGAAAGGACAATCATAACCGAAAATACTGCCGTAAGTGTCGACAATAAATTACGTTTGAGGTTCTTAATAGATTCTCCTAAGTGACGGAAAAAGCGTCTAATCATGGTAACCGTACTCTCCTTCCTCTTCATCACGAACAATACGACCTTCCTCAATCGCTACGACACGATGTCGAAGATTATTAACGATAGTTGAGTTATGGGTTGCCATTATAATGGTAGTCCCTTGTAAGTTAATACGTTCAAGGACCTGCATAATTTCCCAAGAAATCTCTGGGTCCAAGTTTCCTGTTGGTTCATCTGCAATCAAAACCTTGGGATTATTAACAATGGCACGCGCAATAGCGACACGTTGTTGCTGACCACCAGACAATTGATTTGGGAATGAACGCATCTTGTGTTTGAGACCAACCAACTCGAGGACTTCTGTCACACGTTTCTTGATATGACGAGGTTTCTCACCAATAACTTCCATGGCATAGGCAACATTTTCAAAAGCTGTTTTCTTTGGAAGAAGTTTATAATCCTGGAAAACAACTCCAATAGAACGTCGCAAGAGTGGTACATCTTTCTTACGAAGACGAGTTAAATCAAACTCCCCAACCTTCATAGAACCACTCGTCAATTTTTCTTCTTGGTAGAACAAGCGAATTAGACTTGATTTACCTGCACCAGAAGGACCGACCAAGTAAACAAACTCCCCTGAATTGATAGATAAATCAATGTGTCTGAGGGCTGTTGTTGACTTATCATACTTCTTAGTAACGTCTTTTAATTCAATAAGAGCCATAATATCAGTATTCAACTACTAAAATAGCTGAAAGTCTTCCTTTCATTGAGATAGAGTATCTTAATACTTTAAAACAGTATATCATTACTATTCTTCCATACGCCACTTGAGGTAGGCATCGATGAAACCTTCAATATCCCCATCCATTACTTTATCAACCTGGGCAACTTCATAGCCTGTACGGTGATCTTTAACCATGGTATATGGGGTGAAAACATATGAGCGAATTTGACTTCCCCAAGTGATTTCTTTCTTATCACCTTTCAAGGCATTCACTTCTTCTGCTTTTTTTTCTTGCTCCATTTGATAGAGCTTAGCTTGAAGCATCTTCATAGCACGATCTCTGTTTCCGTATTGTGTACGGTCAACCGTAGAAGCTACAACAATACCTGTTGGAATGTGAGTCAAACGCACACCGGTAGAAACCTTATTGACGTTCTGACCACCTGCACCACCTGATCGGAAAGTATCCATCTTGATATCGTCATCACGGATTTCGACTTCAATGGTATCATCTAATCCAGGCATGACTTCCACTGATGTAAATGAAGTGTGACGACGCTTAGCAGAGTCAAATGGTGAGATACGAACCAAACGGTGAACACCCATTTCTGACTTAAGGAATCCATATGCATTAGGTCCCTCAAAAGCAAGAGTTACAGATTTGATTCCAGCCTCATCACCAGCCTGATAATCCAAAGTCTCAACTTTGAAACCTTTGGCATTTCCATAACGCTGGTACATACGGAGTAACATTTCTGCCCAGTCCTGAGCTTCAGTTCCACCAGATCCTGGATGAATTTCAAGAATGGCATTGTTATGGTCATATGGCTCAGACAAAAGCAACGTCATCTCGTAACTTGTCATAATCTTATCAAGTTTTTCGAGCGTTTCTTCGAGTTCCTCTTGAACGCTATCATCTTCTTCCAACATTTCCAAATAAAGCTCTGTCTCGTCAGAGAGCTCTTTCATGTTGTTGAAAGTTTCATATTTCATTTTGAGCTCATTTAACTCTTGAGAGGTCTTTTGAGCCGCAATATTATCATTCCAAAAATCTGGCTCAGTCATTCGGTTTTCAAGGAGCGCAATGTCCTCTTCCAAACGATCTAAGTCAAAGAGACCTCCCGAAGCTCACGAGCTTCTCTTGATTTTCAGAGATTTTTTGGCGAATTTCTGCCACTTCCATGGATAGGTTTCCTCCATTTTATAGTATTATGCTTAATTCTAGCATAAATCACTTAAATTTGCCATTTTGCACACACAAGCTCCCACTCTGCTTGGGAGTGCTCATCCTTTGGTGAGAGTCCCCTCATATAGTCTAACATAGCCTCATCGGGCTTCTTAACAATCTCACCTAGAGCCCAAATAGCCGTTGCCGTATGAATAGGATTATTGTTCTTATCAATTATCTCCATCAGTTTGACAATAGCATTGCGATCATGTAGGTTAGCCAAGGCAATAATGGCATTACGTTGAAGAATATTCTTCCCTCGCCAGGAACCGGCAATCATCCCAAATGTCTCCTTAAAGGACTTATTAGTCAGCTCTAGAAATGGGAGCAATTCAGGCATGGCAAGATCAGGATCAATGTCTGAAGCCAAGGGATTGTCGATACCTCTATTATATGGACAGGAAATCTGACAGATGTCACAACCATAGATAACAGTCTTTATCTTCTTTCGAAACTCCATATCCATCATCCCCTTATCTTGGGTTTGAAAGGATAGGCAACGACGAGCATTCATCGTACCATCACCAATGAGACAAGATGTCGGACAGGCATCCAGACAACGACGGCAATCCCCACAACCATAGTCAACTTCTTGGTCTGGTTCAATCTCTAGATTAGTGATAAGCTCGCCAAGATACATGTAAGACCCGTATTCTTTCGAGATAACGAGTCCATTCTTTCCGATAAAACCTATTCCAGCTCGCTTAGCCACTGCTGTATCAACCAAGGCTCCAGTGTCCACCATACCTTTATATTCGAAGTTTTCCGTTAGTTTTTCAATACCTTTTGCCAGACGTTTCAGTTTATCCTGCAAAACATAGTGATAATCTAGGCCCCATGAATTTGGAGTGATTTTGCCACGCTTAAATTCTGTTTTTTGGGGTTGTTGCGGCAACTTATGCGGATAGGCCACAGCAATAGATATGATAGTTTTAGCTGATTTCAAGCTCAATTTGGGGTAAATACGCTCTTCAATATTTTTATGTTCAAATCCTGTTGTTCGCCCTTCTTCGATACCAAGACGAAGGGATTTTTCCAGATAGTCGAAATCATCGGCGGTTGTAAAACCAATTTTTGAAATACCAATTTCCTTGGCCATCTTTTGTATTTCTAACTTGATATTCATATTCTTATCATAATGAAAACAGAGCACAAGGGCAAGTATTTTTTTATCATCTTCGTCTAAGGACAAGGTACGACCTTTTTGTTACAATGTTTCTATGACAAGACTTGCAGTAATGAGTGATTTACACATTGATTTAAATCATTTTGAGACATATGAAATTGATACTCTTATAAAGTGTCTAAAAGATCAAAAGGTCACCCACCTCCATATCGCTGGTGATATTTCTAACCATTATTTTATCGACACGAAACCTTTTCTACACAAACTTTCTAAGGAGGTCAAGATTACCTCTAATTTAGGCAATCATGATATGCTTGATTTAGAGGATGACCTTATTGATAATCTGGATTTTCAGGTAATTGATTTAGGAAGTATGACATTATTGGCCTTTCATGGATGGTATGATTATTCCTATTCTGGTGAAAAGTTGGATAAGATTCTCAAACGTAAGAAGCAACTCTGGTTCGACAGACGCCTCAAGCGATTGGGTAACGATCCAGAAATCTGTCACAATGGTCTCAAGAGGCTAGACGATATTCTGAATGATTTGGACACTAGCAAACTTATAGTTGCCATGCATTTTGTTCCTCACAATCGTTTCACCATGACTCACGAGCGTTTTAAACCTTTTAACGCTTTTTTAGGATCTGAACAATTCCATAAGATTTTCGTCAAGCACAGCGTTAAAGATGTTGTTTTCGGTCATGCCCACCGAAGTTATGGGACGGTAACGATTGACGGTGTAACCTATCACTCGCGTCCTCTTGGATACCGACGTGAATGGGATTTAACCATTGACTTTGTTTCCAATCACCCTGAACTCAATCCTACTGGAACATGGAACCTCTCCAAACGTTACAACCTAGTCAAGAAACGGCCAGAGTTTTTAGATTACGAAAAAAAGGAACTAGCAAATGAGTTCCTTTCATCTATGACATTATTCGATTTATAGAACGACTCTTTGAGAGTCGTTTTTTAGTCGATGAAAAATCCCTGCTTTTGTAGATCCTTCAAGGTGTTAGCACGATTGGCAACGGATTTGTCCATGGTCTTGGCAATTTGAGTCGTAAATTCATCAACTCTGTTATTGAGATCGCGAAGATCATAATACTCATGGACTTCAGCGTCGTAGTCTTTTAGCTCCGCCAAGGGATTTTCCAAATCTTTATAGTAATTTTCCATATGGATGACATGACGTGGCAAACGAGGTTTAAGCTGCGGTTCCTGGTCTGGCCAACCAACTGCTAAACCAACTGCTGGATAGACATACTTTGGAAGTTTGAGGAGCTCTGAAAGTTTGGCATTATCATTTAAGATACTGCCCAAATAAACAGTTCCCATACCTAAACTCTCAGCAGCTACCACCATATTTTGCGCAGCAATCATAGCATCTGAAAAAGCTGAAATAAAGCGTTCAGGACTACCTTGTACCAAAGCCTTGGCTCCCTTAGCTTCTGCAATCAAGGTATTACGTCTTTGGTCTACAACAAATACAAAGAGGTGCCCAGCATTAGGAATATAGGGTTGGTTGGCAATTTCTGCAATTTGTTCCTTCAATTTTTCATCAGTAATACTGATAATCGAATAAGCCTGTCTAAAATTACTTGTTGGTGCATGTCTGGCAACATCAACCAGGAGGTTAACCTCTTCTTGTGCCAAAGCCACAGGTTTAAACTGACGAATACTGCGGTGATTGAGTTGTGTCTTAATAGTTTCGTTCATGACCTTCTCCTTAACTTATGATTAGTTCCTTTCATTATAAACAAGACAGCTAATGAATTCAAGATGTGATAAGAAAAAGCCAAAGACCATTGTCTCTGACTTTATATCTTAAATAGCGTCTTTATCCTTACCAAGGGCACGTTGAATAGCTTTGACTATTTCAACCAAAACCACAATCAAGAATGAACCTACAATAACCGCAAGCCATTGTGTAAAACTTAGATGTGACACATGGAAGAGATTATTAAACCCAGGAACCACGATAGTTGCCATCAAGAGGATGAAGGCAACTGGAATTGCCCAGTTAAATGTCTTGTTTCTAAAGAGACCAACTTTAAAGACTGATTGATAAACAGACTTAACGTTAAAGGCATGAAGCAACTGAATCAATCCAAGTGTTGCATAGGCCATTGTAAGGGCATCTGCATGAATTTCTGCTTGTGTATGATGTTCTGGGAAAACAAGCCCCCAACCATATACTGCAAGAACCAGGATAGTTTGGAAAACACCTTGATACATGATAGCACCAAAGACCCCACCATCAAAGAAGTTTGATTGACGTCCACGAGGTTTGTGAGTCATAATACCTGGTTCAGCTGGCTCAACACCAAGAGCGATGGCTGGAAGGGTATCCGTTACTAAGTTAATCCAGAGAAGGTGCACTGGTTGAAGCACATCCCATCCAAATAATGTTGCAAAGAAGATAATAAAGACTTCGGCCATGTTAGCTGACAAGAGGTACTGGATTGATTTTTGAATATTGGAGAAGACCTTTCGACCTTCTTCTACAGCAACGATAATTGTCGCAAAGTTATCATCGGCAAGAACCATATCAGAAGCTCCCTTAGAAACCTCTGTACCTGTAATCCCCATACCGATACCAATATCAGCTGTCTTAAGTGATGGCGCATCATTGACCCCGTCACCTGTCATAGCAACAACCTTGCCCTCATTTTGCCAAGCCTTAACGATACGAACCTTGTGTTCAGGAGACACACGCGCATAAACTGAGTACTGTTTGAAGACTTTCTGGAATTCCTCATCAGAAAGCTCATTAAGCTCAGCCCCAGTAATGACACGATCTTCCGTATCATTTGGATCAATGATACCGAGACGCTTAGCGATTGCTTCCGCTGTATCTTGGTGGTCACCTGTAATCATAATTGGACGGATTCCCGCCTCTTTAGCGACACGGACAGCTTCTGCTGCTTCAGGACGTTCTGGGTCAATCATCCCAACCAAACCAGAGAAAATCAAATCAGACTCAACAACTTCAGATTCCGAAGTAGGAATTTCACTTGTTGTCTTATAAGCCATCATCAAGACACGAAGGGCTTGTTTTGCTAAGTCTTTGTTGACAGCAAGGATAGCTTGTTTGTCTTCATCCGTAATTGGGCGAACTTCCCCATTGATTTCAATTCGAGTAACACGCTTGATCAATTGGTCAGGTGCACCCTTGACGGCTACAAAGTAAGAACCATCTGGTTCCTTATGGATAGTAGACATGAGCTTACGGTCAGAGTCAAATGGCAACTCTGCCACACGAGGCTCTGATTTCAAGACTTCACGAACATCAAAATTGTGATCTAAACCAAACTGTACAAGTGCTGTTTCTGTTGGGTCCCCGATTAATTTACCATCTGGATCCACCTTTGTATCATTAGCAAAGGTCATAATACGAAGGGTCGTATTGTCAGCACCAAGTTCTGTATCAGCATTTTGCAATTGACCGTTTGTATAGACTTTTTCAACAGTCATCTGGTTCATCGTTAAGGTACCAGTCTTATCAGATGCGATAATTTCAGTTGAACCTAGGGTTTCAACTGCTGGCAATTTACGAACAATCGCATTGCGTTTGGCAAGACTCGTTGTTCCAAGTGACAAGAGAATCGTTACAATGGCAGGCAATCCTTCAGGAATAGCTGCAACGGCAAGAGCAACTGCAACCATCAAACCTTCAAGGGGCTGTTCGCCACGAATAAATACACTAACCAAGAATGTCACCAAGGCAATAGCAATAATAAGGTAAGTCAAAGTCTTAGACAATTGCTCCAAGCTTTGCTTCAACGGCGTTTGTGATTCGTCCGCATTAGCTAGCATATCAGCAATCTTACCAACTTCAGTATACATACCAGTATTGGTTACTACACCAGTACCACGACCGTAAGTAACGTTTGAGTTTTGGTAACACATATTCACACGGTCACCAATTCCGGCTTCTGCTTCAACCGTCTCGGTAATATTTTTTTCAACTGGAACGGATTCACCAGTAAGGGCAGATTCTTCAATCTTAAGTGAGGCAGCTTCGATCAAACGCATATCTGCCGGAACAACATCACCTGCTTCAAGCAAAACAATGTCTCCTGGAACCAATTCACGTGAATCAATTTCAACTACATTACCATCACGGCGCACACGAGCCATTGGACTTGACATGTTTTTAAGAGCTTCAATAGCCGCTTCTGCTTGCCCCTCTTGATAAACACCAAAGGCTGCATTCAAAACAACAACGGCAAAAATAATACAGGCATCCGTCAAACCATGCCTGCCTTCTGTAATGATAGAAAGGGCAGCAGCGACAAGCAAGATGATGATCATCAAATCTTTAAACTGGTCGATGAATTTTGATAAAAGGCTACGTTTTTCACCTTCATCCAACTCATTATAGCCATAGGCATCTAAACGTTCCTTGGCTTGTGCAGTAGACAAACCATCAACGGAAGTGTCCAAGCTTTTTAGGACTTCTTCCACTCCTTGCGTGTAAAACAAGGCTTTACTTTGTTCTTTCGACAAAATGGTCTCCTCCTTTTAAATAGGGAAATATGGCTAACAAGACTCTTTTTATATAAAAAATCATACCAAAAGAGACCTGTTTAATTAAAAACAAGTCTCGCTGTTTAAGAATATGCCGGAAATGTAAAATTTCGTAATGACGACATAATCGCAATCTTTAATCAAATCTCATGATTAAAGTCGCCTGCTACTCCCTTGATTTTTCCTTTACATTCTAACATAATTCAACATTATTTCAAGCAAAATGATTCTATTTCTAAACAAATTAAAACCATGAAACTTCTAATTCATAATCGGCAAAAACATCTTCTGTTTCTGGATGCTTCAATTGATAATGAACATCAACTGTTTGTCCATTTGGGTCATGAGCAAATAGACTAGTATCTGTCAGAAAATGCTGGACACCAAGCGGTGTCGGAATTTGGAGCAAGGTAGGTGCTTTAGCAGAAAAACGCATAATGGATTTTGGATTAGAAAAGCGTGTCATCACCAGCTCTTCCTTGTTCAACTTAATAACCACTTTTTCTTTCTCCGAATTATGGTGAACAAGATAGGTATAATCTCCTTTTTCCATAACCTCACAAGTGTGGATTTCTTCGATAATCTCCGTTTGATCGCCTACTTTTATTTTGTTTTTAATTTTAATTTCCATTAAGTATTCCTTCTATTCTAAAACTATTTTTCTACTTAAGATAATAGCAACTCTATACTAAAAGAGAGTATCAGTATTGCGTCTACCATTTCTATTTCAAGTAAACCACCTGGGTTTGTTTGACAAAGCCGATATTTTCATACAAACGTTTGGCTCCAATATTGCTATCTTCTACTGCAATTTGAAAAGCCTTGTCATTTTGCGCAATGAGTTGGTTGACGACTGATTTTACCAGATAGCTTCCATAGCCCTGTCCACGATAAGCTTCAGCAATCGCAAGCCCGTAGAGGTAGTTGCTATTCCCAGATACATCGACAGTACAAACTCCAATGATCTTACCTTCTTTGAGCAGGATGTAAAGCAAGCTATCGGAATCTTTCAAGGCCTCAGCGATATATCTGTGGGTCACCTCAAGAGTTTCTTCCGCATCAGAAAAAGGCTTGGTGGTGAAATAGACTTTTTCAACAGTCATGTTGAGTAACTTCTTCAAGATAAGAGGGTTCTGCTAAGAGCACCTTAACATCTAAACGGGAATTCCAGAGCACATGGTAATCTACCTCTCCCTAGCCAAGTTTCCGTCTCCTCATCCTCAATCACCCCCCAATGGCTTGCCAGACTAGGATGACGATTTAGAAAAACACGCTCTGTCTGAAAAGTCACTGATTGAATAGGATAAGATGCCGTTTCTTCTTCGAAACTCTTAAACAAGGCACGCGCAATGCCCTGACGACGATTATTGGGATGAACTAGGATGCTTAGTTCAACATCTTCATTATACGCATAAACCGTTAATAAACCAAGCAACCTCCATTTTGATAATAAAGGAAAAAGGCTGGCGTGTTGAAATCGAAATTAAGCATATTGGAGAGATAAGGTTCTAGATAGGTTCGGTCCTAGGCTTGGCAGCTGACAATCAATGTTTTTTGCATCCTTCCGTTCTTTTTCTGTCAATTGATTGGTTGCTCGAATCATTTTAGCTCTCCTTTATTTGTCTGACCTTATTTTACCAATTAAAAATTATTTGAGCAATTCTTAGTTAGGGTGGTTTTTCTTTAAGATTGAGCTTTGATCTGTTACTGATGACTCATCACTATTATTTTTCTTAGGAAGAACTATGACAAAGCGGCTAAATTTTAGTAAAATAGAAGGGAAATTAACTAAACGGAACAGGTACTTATTATGTCTATTAAACTAATTGCAGTTGATATTGATGGAACTCTTTTGAATAGCCAACGTCAAGTCACACCTGAAGTCTTTCAAGCAATTCAAGATGCCAAGGCTGCTGGGGTAAAGGTCGTTATTGCGACTGGCCGTCCTATTCCTGGCGTACTTCCACTTCTTGAGGAACTTAATCTTAACCAAGATGGCGACTATGTCATCACCTTTAACGGAGGGCTCGTTCAAGAGACTTCTACTGGTAATGAATTGATTCGCGAGACGCTTTCATACGAAGACTACCTTGATATTGAGGTTTTGGCTAACAAGCTTGGCGTTCATTCTCATGCTATTACTAAAGATGGTATCTACACAAGTAATCGAAACATTGGTCGCTACACTGTTCATGAGTCTACCCTTGTTCATATGCCGATTTACTATCGTACACCTGAAGAGGTGGCTGACAAGGAGTTTGTTAAGGCCATGTATATTGACGAACCTGAAATTCTTGATGCAGCCATTGCCAAACTTCCACAGGAATTTTATGATCGCTTTACAATCGTAAAATCAACGCCATTTTACCTAGAAATTCTCAAGAAAACAGCCAACAAAGGGATCGCGGTTACACACCTTGCTGAAAAACTTAGTCTCACTAAAGAAGAAACAATGGCTATTGGAGACGAAGAAAATGACCGTGCCATGCTGGAGGTCGTCGGTTCTCCTGTCGTTATGGAAAATGGAAATCCAGAAATCAAGAAAATTGCTAAATACATCACAAAATCAAATGATGAATCCGGTGTCGCTTACGCTATTAGAAAGTGGGTTCTAGACTAATATGTTTACCTATAAAATTGGACTCAGCACTTCTGAGCATGACCGCTTTGTTATTGATAGTCCTCAAACCAACTTATTACAAAGTAGCTCATGGGCAAAAATCAAGGATAGTTGGGGCAATGATCGTCTAGGTTTCTATCAAGATGACAAACTTGTTGCCGTCGCTAGTGTTCTTATTCAACCACTACCTCTTGGTTTCTCTATGATTTACATTCCACGCGGTCCTATCATGGACTACCAGGATAAAGAGTTGTTAGCTTTTGTCATAACTTCACTTAAAAAATATGCCAAAACAAAACGTGCTCTCTTTGTTAAATTTGATCCAAGTCTCTTTGTCACTAAAAATTTGATTTCTCAAGAAGTTAACATCAATGAAGATACTTTGTCAATTGCCAAAGATATCCAAGCTCTGGGCGTTGAATGGACTGGCCTCACCGAAGATATGGCTGAAAATATTCAACCACGCTTCCAGGCAAATATTTATAAGGAAGATTTTACTGAGGAACAGCTATCTAAGAGTACTAAGCAAGCTATTCGCACTGCTCGAAACAAAGGCATTTCAGTTCAATTTGGTGGCACTGAGCTGCTAGACCAATTTGCAGATCTGATGAAAAAAACAGAGGCTCGTAAGAACATTCATCTTCGTGGGATTGATTACTATGAAAAGTTGTTAACTACTTACCCAGAATCTTCTTACATTACACTCTCAACACTAGATTTGCCAGCTCGCCTCAAAGATCTTAATAAACAACTTGAAAAGAATATTGCCGACGCTGCCAAGTTTACAGAAAAAACCAAACCTGGAAAAATTGAGAACAATAAACAAGAGTACAAGAGACTTTCAGAAGAAATCGCCTTCCTTCAAGAAAAGGTTGATGCTGGTAACAAGATTGTTCCACTCTCAGGTACCTTAGTTCTGGAATTTGGAAATACAGCTGAGAATATATATGCGGGAATGGACGAAGACTATCGTCGTTACCAACCTGCCATTTTGACATGGTTTGAAACTGCGAATCACGCTTTCGAACGCGGTGCCGAGTGGCAAAACATGGGAGGAATTGAAAATTCTCTAGATGGCGGATTGTACAATTTCAAGTCAAAATTTAACCCACGCATTGAACAATTCATTGGGGAATTCAACCTTCCTGTTAGCCCATTCTATGGCCTAGCCAACTTTGCCTATAAAGTCCGTAAAAAATTACGCAGCAAACATTAATGGATAGTAGTTAAAATGAGACTTCCTTTTGGAAGCCTCATTTTTTATCTTTTATCCGTCTTTATCAGGAATAACCTTAAACAAGCAATAAGTGATAAAGAGTGTTAGGAAAAAGAGCACAATTTTCACCCAAATAATAGGCGCGAAAACTATCGATATTCCCATCAAAACATAGATTTGGATAATGATTTTTTCTTTCGTTCTTTGGCAATCGATTTTGTTTCTCGAAAATCGGCGACATAAGTTTGGTAAAGTTTGGTATTATATAACCATTTCTCAAAACGTTTGGAACTTCTAGTAAAACAAGCGATGGCTAAAAGTAGAAAAGGTGTTGTGGGTAAGATAGGTAGAGGAATTCCAAGAATTCCCAAACCAAGCGACACCATCCCTAGCGAGAGATACATTATTTTCACATATACTATCCTTTTAAAAAGCCACACTAAACTATTAGTGCAGCTCTTCTGCTATTGTTCTAAATATCTGTTAGTGGGGTCGCCGTATCTGGTGAGGTACCAAAAATCTTAAAGTCAGTTCCAACACCAAAGTCAGCGCGAGCCAACTGATTTTCCATCGTCATGTAGGCCAATTCCTTGATATTATTTTCTTTAGAAAGGTGACCCAGATAAATCTTTTTAGTTTTATTACCGATGGTACGAATCATAGCATCGGCTCCATCCTCATTACACAAGTGACCCTGATCAGAGAGGATACGTTGCTTGGTTGACCAAGGATAAGAACCTGCTCTCAAGATTTCAATATCATGATTAGATTCAATCAGATAGCCATCAGCATTTTCAATAAGACCAGCCATACGGTCTGAAACATAGCCTGTATCCGTCAACATGACAAAGCTCTTTCCGTCTTTCATAAAGCGGTAAAATTGTGGATCAATGGCATCATGACTAACTCCGAAAGATTCAATGTCGATATCACCAAAGGTTAGAAGCTTACCGCGAGAAAAAATATGTTTCTGACTATTATCAACCTTACCTAGCATATTCTTACTATCCATAATTTGCCAGGTTTTCTCATTGGCGTATATATCCATGCCGTATTTACGAGCTAAAACACCTACACCATGGATATGGTCCTTGTGTTCATGTGTTACTAAGATAGCATCAAGATCACTTGGATCACGGTCAATCTCCGCTAGCAAACTTGTAATTTTTTTTCCTGATAAACCAGCATCCACTAGAATCTTCTTTTCTGGAGTTTCCAAATAAAAGGAATTCCCGGTTGACCCTGAAGCCAAAATACTATATTTAAACCCTAATTCTGAGGTCATTTCTACTACATCTCCCATTCATCGACCATCATTGCGTCCTGGTCATATGGAAGCACAATTGTAAAAGTTGATCCCTTACCATACTCACTCTTAGCCCAAATGAAGCCATTATGTTGTTTAACAATTTCTTTTGCAATGGATAAGCCAAGTCCTGTTCCACCCTGAGCACGACTTCTGGCCTTATCAACACGGTAAAAACGGTCAAAAATCAGAGGTAAATCTTTTTTAGGAATTCCTAAACCTTGGTCAGAAATAGAAACAATCAACTGAGTGTCTGTCGTTTTCATAGATACTGTAATTTTCCCACCATCAGGAGAATACTTGATGGCATTATTAAGTATATTATCTATGACCTGGGTCATCTTATCAGTATCAATTTCCACCCAAATAGAGTTTACTGGGTAATCTCGAATGATTTCATAAGACTTACCTGGATTAGTTTCTTGACTCTTAATTTGACCAAACCGATTCAAGATATAGGTCATAAAGGCTGTAAAGTTTATCATTTCAACATTAAGCTGTGTGCTTTTATTGTCAATTCGAGATAATGCCAAGAGGTCAGAAATCATACGCATCATGCGGTTGGTTTCATCTAAAGAAACTTTGATAAAGTTTGGAGCAATCTCTTCGTTGAGAGCACCATCATCAAGCGCTTCAAGATAGGATTTCACAGAAGTTAAAGGCGTCCGCAATTCGTGACTAACATTTGATACGAAGAGACGGCGTTCGCGTTCTTCTTTTTCCTGCTCAGTGGCATCATGAAGAACGGCTACCAGACCTGAAATAAAACCAGATTCCTTACGAATTAATGCAAAATTAACACGTAGCGTCACAAATTCATCGTTAGCATCTCGACGCGACAGATGGATTTCGGGTGTCTTAGACAACAATTCACTATAGGTATAGGGATTCTCACCATCTAATATATCCAAAATAGACATCTGAGTCGCAGTTTCGCGATCTAAATTCAACAAGCGTTGGGCAGTACTATTAATCATAGTAATCTGACCAAGGCGATTGGTCGCAATAACCCCGTCACTCATGTACGAAAGGACAGATGATAAGCGGTTTTTTTCCTGGATTAGATTTTCATGTGTCAAACGAAAGACGTCCGACAAATCATTCAAGCTATTAGCTAGCTCTAAAAGCTCTGAATCTCCCTTTATGCATAATTTTTCATTATAATTACCTGCCATAAGGGATTTGACTCTCTTAGTCAACTTTCGGATATTTTTGACCTGTTGATAATCACGATAAGCTAGAAAAATGAAATAGAAAGCAACAAAGAGGAGCATAAAGAGTAAGGCCAGTTCAAAGCTTGTAATATTTAAGCCAATACTAGTCATAATTCTTCATGTAATAACCGACACCACGACGCGTCAAGATATATTCAGGACGGCTAGGTGTATCTTCAATTTTTTCACGCAGACGACGAATCGTTACGTCCACAGTACGAACATCCCCAAAATAGTCATAGCCCCAAACGGTTTCAAGCAAATGTTCACGCGTCATAACTTGTCCCATATGAGTTGCCAAATGGAAGAGTAACTCAAATTCACGGTGGGTCAACTCAACTTCGTTTCCACGTTTTTTAGCAACAAAGGCATCCGGAACAATAATCAACTCACCAATTGAAATTTCTTGTTTGCCAGAGTTAGAGCTCTCTTCTACTGCAGTTTCAATCGTTTCTGTACGACGCAAGTGGGCTTTAATACGTGCCAACAATTCACGGTTAGAAAATGGCTTAGTCACATAGTCGTCTGCCCCAATTTCTAATCCGATAACCTTATCAAACTCACTATCTTTAGCTGAAAGCATGATAATCGGTGTGTGGCTCGTTTTACGGATTTCCTTGGCAACTTCCAAACCATCCAGTTCAGGCAACATCAAGTCCAGAATAACCAAGTCTGGTTTTTTAGCTTCAAATTGTTCCAAAGCTTCTCGCCCATCAAAGGCCGTAACCACTTCATAACCCTCCTTAGTAAGGTTAAACTTGATGATATCGGAGATTGGTCTTTCATCATCAACAACTAGAATTTTTTTCATATAAACACCTCATCGGTTTTCTTAAGTCATTCAATTTAGTAAAGCCAAAAACTTTACATACCAAACATATTATACCAAAAAATAGGTCAAGGACCAAGTTTCGAGTATGTCTTTGTGGCTGATATATAAGCTTTCTTTACATTTTTATTAATGAGCAATCACCAACCTTCCTTAGACTAAATATTTCTGACTTTTACAACACCTACAGTAGAATAACTAGTTCTAGTACATTTAGTTACAAAATATGAAATTAACCATCGTTTTAACTTGTTTCGTACTTAACTTTACCACCTATAACAACTCTCGTTACCCCAGCAAACAATGGTAACAAGCTAGTGAAGGCAGTACTGATCCTAATGCCGATTTTTTTCTATATCTATATCGTAAAATTAGTTAACTATATTATAAAAACCGAACATTTCGCAAAAATATTCGTATTTTTTGACTTTAAACTCATCTTATGCTAAACTAAAAAATATGAACATGTTAGAAAATCTAACAAGCAAATCCATTATAGGAGGCTCTTATGGCACTTATCGAATTTAAAAATGTCAATAAATATTACGGAGACTATCATGCTCTTCGTGATATCAATTTAGAAATTGAAAAAGGACAGGTTGTGGTTATCTTGGGACCTTCTGGTTCTGGGAAATCAACCCTTATCCGTACTATCAATGCTTTGGAACCAATCGACGAGGGTACCCTGATCGTTAACGGACATAATGTTACTGAGGCATCTGCTAAGGACTTGGTAGAATTGCGTAAGGAAGTAGGTATGGTCTTCCAACACTTCAACCTCTACCCTCACAAAACCGTTCTTGAAAATGTAACCTTAGCACCAATCAAGGTTCTCGGAATTAGTAAGGCAGAGGCGGAGAAGACAGCTGAAAAATTCCTTCGCTACGTTAACATGTGGGACAAGAAAGATTCTTATCCTGGTAGGCTTTCTGGTGGGCAAAAACAACGTGTCGCCATCGCTCGTGGTCTTGCCATGAAACCTGAACTTTTGCTTTTTGACGAACCGACATCAGCTCTTGACCCAGAGTCTATCGGTGATGTTCTTGCTGTTATGCAAAAACTTGCCAAAGGTGGTATGACCATGGTAGTTGTTACCCACGAAATGGGCTTTGCTCGTAGTGTGGCTGACCGTATCATTTTCATGGCTGAAGGTCAGGTCCTTGTAGACACTACGGATGTCGATGGCTTCTTCGACAAACCAACTGAACCTCGTGTAGCTAAGTTCCTCTCTAATATTATCAACCACCACTCTGATAAAGTCTCAGTGGATGCCTAAGGAGGTGGCCTATGATTTTCAAAAAAATCTTACGTTACCTAACAGCCGTAAGCTTGGTGATTGCTACTGTTTTTCTGATCACAAATCACAAAACTGAGGCAGAAGATACTAGCAAACTCCTAGATAGTAAGGCCGTCCAAAAGATCGTTAATCGAGGAACACTTAATGTTGGTGTTAAACAAGATGTCCCTAACTTTGGTTACTATTCTGCTAAGACCAATAGATATGAAGGTATGGAAGTTGACCTTGCTAAAAAGATTGCTGATGAGTTGAAAGTAAAAGTGAGTTACATTCCAGTAACGACACAAACCCGTGAACCTCTTATGGATAACGGTACTATTGACTTACTTATCGGTACTTATACTATCAATGATGAACGTAAGGCTTCTTATGCCATCTCAAATCCTTACTACCATGATCAAATTGGTTTCTTAGTCCTAAAGGATTCAGGTATTAACAAAATCTCTGATTTGAATGGTAAGACTATCGGGGTTGCTCAAGGGGCATCAACTAAAGCCGCCTTGCAAGAATATGCCTCAGCCCATAATCTTAAGTTCAACTACGTTCAACTTGGTTCTTACCCGGAATTGGCTGTATCTCTTTACGCCCACCGTGTGGATGCTTTCTCAGTGGATAAATCTATCCTCTCTGGATATGAAAGTAAGAAAACTAAAATATTGAACGAAGGTTTCAAAACACAAGATTATGGTATTGCTTCAAGCAAGTCTAACCAAGAGTTGATTGACTATACCAACGATTTGATAGCTAAATGGCAAAAAGATGGAAGTCTTCAAAAACTCTACGATAAATATAATTTGAAACCTGCTAAGGCTGAAAATAAATAGAAAGGAGTCCTGAATTTATGTATCTTTTAACTGAAATGGTTAGTCCTTTCGCTCTCGAACGTTGGGCTGCTTTCTTTGCTAACTTTGGCCAATTTGCCAAAGGATTCTTATATACCCTTGGCATTTCTATCGGTGCCTTGATTGTAGCACTTCTACTTGGATTGATTTTTGGTGCTATGAGTTCGACTCACAACAAGGTACTTCGTGGTATTTCACGTGTTTATGTCGAAATCTTCCAAAATACCCCTTTGCTGGTACAATTCGTAGTTGTCTTTTATGGCATTTCGATTTTGACTGACGGTAATGTCATGATTCCAACTTCCTTGACGGCTATCCTTTGTGTAGGAGTCTACACAGGAGCTTATATTTCTGAAATTATTCGTACAGGTATCGAGGCAGTTCCTAAAGGTCAAACAGAAGCAGCTTTGTCTCAAGGGTTCACCTACGCTGATACCATGCGTATCATTATCTTACCTCAAGCTGTCCGTACTATCTTGCCACCATTGACCAACCAAGTGGTTAACTTGATTAAAAACACTTCTACGGTTGCCATTATTTCTGGAGCAGATATCATGTTCACTGCTAAGGCTTGGGCTTATGATACAACTAACTACGTGCCCGCCTTTGCTGGGGCTGCTTTCCTCTACTTTATCATGTGTTTCCCTCTAGCCACATGGGCACGTCGTAAAGAAGAACAAAATAAGAAAGCTTACTAAGGAGGTCCATTATGTCAGAAGTTTTATCAGCTACTAACCTTAAATTCTTGGCACAAGGACTGTGGACAACCCTTTACTTGTCTTTCTTCATCATTGTGCTGTCTACCTTATTTGGAACTATTCTCGCGGTCATGCGTAACGGAAAGAATCCTATTCTTCGTTGGATTGCTTCTATCTACGTTGAGTTCGTTCGTAACGTTCCTAACTTGCTTTGGATTTTCATTATCTTCTTGGTCTTCCAACTCAAGTCTACAGCGGCAGGTATTACCTCGTTCACGGTCTTCACATCAGCTGCCTTGGCGGAAATCATTCGTGGAGGACTTAACTCTATCGACCATGGACAAACGGAAGCCGGCTTGTCTCAAGGATTTAACAACAGACAAATCTTTATTTATATTATCTTCCCACAAGCTATTCGTAAAATGTTACCATCTATCATTTCTCAATTCGTAACGGTTGTGAAGGATACTTCTTTCCTTTACTCTGTTATCGCCTTGCAAGAATTGTTTGGTAAGAGCCAGATTCTGATGGGTGGTTACTACGAACCAAGCCAAATCTTTACTTTATACGGTATTCTGGCTTTAGCCTATTTCGTGGTTAACTTTGCTATCTCTAGCTACTCTCGCTACCTCTCTAAACATTGGGAGCAAGCTAGTGAATAAAAAAACTCACCTTGGGGTGGTTTTTTATTTGTCTAGATACTAAAAACGACTCCACTCGGAGTCGTTTTTCTTCAATTCACCGTTACTTTTCCTGAATAGTAATCTAGTGTAATTCCCTCTTGTACATTTGGAACAAAGACATTAAACTCAAGTGAGCCGTCTGCTGACTTAGCTTCAAGATGTGTTCCTGATGGAATGAGATTCTCTCCTTCATAAATCAGGGTCACACGATAACGAACACGTTTGTTTTTATCCAGAGCTTTTCGTACTAGGCTTTCATAATAGTTTTGGCCTGTAGAACTATCGCTATATGCTTGATTTGCCCAAGCAGTTTGAACAGCAATATTCTCTGGATTTGAAGTCGAGGCATCAAATCCTTTCAAACCACCTATCAGTGCATAACCTAGCAAATGGCCTCTATCTACGGCATGGCTATACTCTCCTGATAAATTTTGAACCTGGTGCCATCCAGCTGGTGTCCAAGAGGTTGAACCATTCCCTGTTTCTTGACGATTTTTGTACTGTCTAGTTGCTTTACTTAATAAGGCATTAGCAACTGTAGGAACAGTTTGTCCTTGAACCGTTTTGACTTGGTTATTAGCATAGGGTTGGCTTGATACCTTAGCATTTAGATTCGTCTTATTTCTATTAATAATGTAGGCCCCAGCTCCATTCCATTCCAAGGAATTACCCAGTTGGCTTTTGACTGAACTAGTCATTACTGTCTCAGCAAGCTGCTCTTGTGGTGTAGACTGACTATTTATTGAACCATTAGATTTAATGGATTTGTTAGATTTCCCTGAAACTAGGCTTGCTACTTGTCTGATAGGATTATCAGGCGAGAGCTTGTTACTGGTTCCTAGGTAACCTAAAACAGCTATCAAAACTGCTATTATTAATGTGACTAACTGACGTTTCTGTTTATTTGTCAAAGATGTCTTTCTTTTTGCCATTGTTCTCTTTCTTTGATATAAATGTCATGACGAAAGGAGTGGTACGACTGCCCACTCCCTCTTATTTTCCTGTAAATTTAGCAATAATTGCCTGCCAGGATTCTGGTTTTAAGATGCTAATAGGATCCTTGCCTTCACCCAATACGGAATAGCCAATCATTAAACCGATAGCTAGAGAAGCAAGGCTAATTAAACATACAATCAAAACAAGTAATAATTGACGAAAAACATAGCCTTTACCAGTTTCCATACTATGCCTCACTTACACGTGAAATTTGGGCTCCTAGTTTAGCTAGTTTCTCATGGAATTTATAGTAACCACGATCCAAGTGTGTCAATTTCCCAACAGTTGTTGTTCCTTCAGCAACCATCCCTGTGAGGATAAGGGCTGCAGAAGCTCGAAGGTCAGTAGACATAACTCGCGCTCCTTGAAGTGGCAAACCACCGTGAATCATTGCAGTATCACGAAGGATTTCAGAATGAAGCCCCATACGACGCATTTCCTCTAAATGTTGGAAACGATTCTCGAAGACTGTTTCACTTATGCTTGATTTACCTTTCACAACTGCCATAAGAGCCGTAAATTGAGCCTGCATGTCAGTTGGAAAACCTGGGTGAGGTAGGGTTTTAACAGCTACAGGTTTCAATTTCGAAACATCAGATTTAACACGAATGCCTCTGTCCTCTTCCTTAACGTCGACACCCATTTCCAATAATTTAGAAATCAAAGGACGGTTATGTTCCCAGATAGCATCTTTAATAAGAACATTGCCAGAAGTCATGGCTGCTGCTACCATAAAAGTACCTGCTTCAATACGGTCCTGAATAACCGCATGTTGCGTACCATGAAGAGATTTAACACCTTTAATCACGAGTTTTTCAGTTCCAGCACCTTTGACATTTGCTCCCATCTCGTTAAGAAGAATAGCCAAGTCAACGATTTCCGGTTCACGAGCAGCATTTTCAATGGTAGTAACTCCATCAGCTAAAGTGGCTGCCATCATAAGGTTCTGAGTAGCACCAACTGATGGAAAGTCCATATAAATAGTTGCACCTTTAAGTTTTTCTGCTGTCGCGGTGATATCACCACCAACTTGGATAATTTTAGCCCCCATCGCTTCCAAACCTTTAAGGTGGAGGTCAATAGGACGACTACCAATCGTACAACCGCCAGGCATTGAGACCTTAGCATGACCATTACGAGCAAGAATAGGGCCAAGTACTACGATAGACGCACGCATCTTGCTGACATACTCATATGGTGCCTGATCTAAAATTTCTCCACTAGCATCAACTACAACAGTATTATTTTCTTCGTCAAAGTCTACTGCAATATCCAAGCCACGAACCACATTATTCATGGTGTAAACATCTGACAAGATTGGAACATTAGTCAAGGTTGTCTGACCTTCCGAGGCCAAAATAGTTGCCGCTAACAACGGAAGAACAGCGTTTTTAGCACCTTCAATGACAACCTCACCACTTAATCGAGTATTGCCACCCTTCACAATAATTTTATCCATAAGGATTCCTTTCAAGGATTAACTTCGTATTTTTTTGTATTATATCAAAACTCAATTAAAATCACTAATTTAAGAAATCGAGCTAGCCATATTCTGTCCAAAAGCTAAAACTGACAGAATAAAGGAGCTGACAAGATAGCCTAAGGCAATGCTAATAAAAAGCAAGAAAAGTTTCAACTTACCAGTATTCTCGATAGGATTTTTGATCAATTTTGCCCAATCAAAGAGGCTAATCAGCATATGGTAGCTCAATCCAATAAATACTAGGTGACTCGTCAAAGTGACGAATTGATTAATAATAGTCATGATTTCATTATACCATAGAAAGCTAGTCTAAAACATAAAAAGAGGGTGAGACAGTTCTAAACCTATAATCATTTAGTGACTGTTTTCACACCTCTTTTCTTTATTTCTGAGGCGACTAGATTAGGGTTGTTTTAAAAAATCTAGTGCTTGTCCTACTCCCTATAGGCTATGATTTCCTAGACTAAGTTTAGTCTTCATAACCATTTGGATTTGTTGTTTGCCAACGCCAAGAATCTCTGACCATATCTTTCAAGGTCTTCTTAGCTTCCCAGCCGAGAACTTCTTTGGCCTTTTCAGGAGACGCATAGCAAGTCGCAATATCACCAGCGCGACGCCCTTGAATACGGTAAGGGATAGTAACCTTGTTTTCAGCTTCGAATGTCTTAACGAGATCCAAAACACTATAACCGTGTCCAGTACCCAAGTTGAAAATCTCAGCACCTTTGTGGCTCAAATTATATTTGACGGCAGCCAAGTGACCTGATGCCAAGTCAAGAACGTGAATGTAGTCACGGACACCTGTACCATCCGGAGTCGGATAATCATCACCAAAGACATTAAGCTCAGGAAGTTTACCGATAGCAACTTGTGTAATATATGGCATAAGATTGTTTGGAATACCGTTTGGCAATTCACCAATCAAACCACTCTCATGAGCTCCGATAGGATTGAAATAACGAAGATTTGTGACAGACCATGACGGATCTGAAGCAGCTACGTCTGTAAGAATTTGTTCCATCATCAACTTAGTGTAACCGTATGGGTTGATAGCTGATGTTGGCATATCTTCCGTCATCGGAGAAGGATTATTAGTTCCATATACTGTTGCACTTGAGCTGAAGACAATGTTTTTGACATCGTATTCCTTCATTTTTTCAAGGAGGGTGATGGTACCACTGATATTGTTTTTATAATATTTCAAAGGTTTTTGAACAGACTCACCAACTGCTTTAAAGGCCGCAAAGTGAATGACTAATTCAATATCTTCTTTTGTAAAAACCTTATCCAAAAATTCTGTATCTAAAATTGAACCTTGATAGAATGGGAACTTCTTACCTGTAATCTTTTCCAAGCGTTCAAGGACTGCTGGAGAGCTGTTTGAAAAGTCATCAACCAAGACGACATCAAAACCTGCATTAAGGAGTTCGACAGTGGTGTGACTACCGATGTAGCCAGCTCCTCCTGTAATTAAAATAGACATAAGTATTTCCTTTCTTACTTGTCAGCGCTTTTTTATCCTTTTGAACTGTTGCTAATTTAGGCATAAATTCTCTTTCAAAACCTTTCATTGCGAAATGAACTGAAGGCTCTTGTGTCATTGGAGAAATAATTCCGAACTTCACTTGATAATTCTGATTTTTTGAATAAGCAAAACTTGCCCTCAGCTCAGCGGTTTGATTTGGAAGTAATTCTGACAAACGGCAGTCAAGATCTTGCGATTGAACAACCTTACCACTAGCATCACACAAATATAATACCACAGTCCAATCGCCATATAAAGGGGCTACCCTTGAATTTTCCAAATTAAGGGTAATATCATGCTTGTTTTCTCCTTTGGAGATTGTCAAGCGTGATACCCATAGGCGATACCCCATATTCTTCAAAAGCTCCTTGTAAGCTGCTTGTCCGTCACCGATATCTTCAGCCACCTTTTGCCCTAAAAATGTCAAATGCGATGCTTTAGCCTCTTCTTGAAGCTCTGATAGATTATTTACAAGTAGGTTAGACCTTGTATTTATTTTCTCTTGAAAACACTTTAGTAATCTGATTAAATCCTCAATCTCTCCTGAACTTTCATGTTCATAATTAAGGTACTCTGAAAGATAGATGATTTAATCATAATCATGAAATTCAAAAACATCTTCTAGCTGATCATTTTCATAATGTTTGGTATAAACTGTTAATTTTATTTTTACGAGAACACTTTACACCCGTATGACCTAAAATAAAAACTGCTTGATTAAGAAGCGGTTTCAAAACGAAATCGCTTCTTAATCAAGCAGTATTACCAACTATCAATATGTTCATAAACTTCTACCCACATTAAAAGTGTCCCCTTAACTACACTTTTTACCCATTCTAATCATTAGCCCCCGGTATTTCCCTATAACATTAGGACTACAATGTAATGTCTTTCTTGAGCAAGCTCTGGAGTCATAAACATTTTAAAAAAATAAGAAAGAACATGATTATTCTAAGCAAACATTAACTAAAATTAATATTATTGAAAATACATTAAATTGACTAACTAAATATCCTGTTTTGTTGATTAGTTTCCCCAAAAAAATCACAAACTCACCAAAGTGTTTTAGATTATCTAACACCTGTAAAACTATATATAGGTGTTTCTCTTACTCTATCAATCTAAAATGACTCTAGTTTTATATTTATACCGTCACTTTTATTATAACAATTTATTCTTATTTTTCAAATGATTTCAGTGTTTTTCAGCTAAGAAAATTATTAATGGTTAGTGTCCTTAAGCCTATCATTTTAAACATCTAAGAGTTTCAGTAAAATCTTAAATCAGAAAATTCATATTATTTATAATGGGAACAAAAAACAGAATTCAAAAAAATTAAATTCTGTTAGATTTAAAATTATTAAATTTCATATAATATTAGATTATTTTAAGCTTCTACAGCTGCTTTCAGTGCATCTACCTTGTCCAATTTTTCCCATGGAAGATCAACATCTGTACGTCCCATGTGACCGTAAGCCGCTGTTTGACGGTAGATAGGACGTTTAAGATCAAGCATTTGAATGATACCAGCTGGACGCAAGTCAAAGAGATCACGGACAGCAGATTCAAGTTTTCTCTCAGCAACTGTTGCCGTTCCGAAGGTATCAACACGGACAGATACTGGGTTAGCAACACCAATAGCATAAGCCAATTGTACTTCTGCTTTCCTAGCAAGACCAGCAGCTACAATGTTTTTGGCAATATAACGAGCGGCATACGAAGCTGATCGGTCGACCTTAGTTGCATCCTTACCAGAGAAGGCACCACCACCATGTCTTGAGTAACCACCATAAGTATCAACAATAATCTTACGACCAGTCAAACCAGAATCCCCTTGAGGACCACCGATTACAAAACGACCTGTTGGATTGATGAAGAACTTGGTATCTTCATCCAAGTATTCTGCAGGAATAACGGCCTTAATGACTTTTTCAATGACATCATGACGAATTTGGTCGTTAGTCGCTTCAGGATCATGTTGTGTTGAAATAACAACTGTATCGACACGGACAGGTTGATCATTTTCATCATACTCAACGGTAACCTGAGATTTAGCATCTGGACGAAGGTAGGAAATCTCACCAGATTTACGCAAATCTGCCAATTTTTTTACTAATTTATGTGAAAGACTAACTGGAAGCGGCATAAATTCTGGAGTTTCATCAATAGCGAAACCAAACATAAGACCCTGGTCACCTGCTCCGATAAGATCAAGTGAATCTTGGTCACCAGTTCCACGAACTTCAAGTGATTCATTGACACCTTGAGCAATATCTGGAGATTGTTCGATCAATGATGGGTGAACCCCAACAGATTCTGCTGCAAAACCGTATTCTGCATTATTATAACCAATTTCAGCGATAGTATCACGAACCACACGGTTAATGTCCACATAAGCTGTTGTAGAAACCTCACCAAAAATATGGACAGAACCAGTGTAAACAGCTGTTTCTGCTGCTACATGGGCGTCTGGATCTTCTGCTAAAATCGCATCGAGAATGGCATCTGAAATTTGGTCTGCAATTTTATCTGGATGTCCCTCAGATACTGATTCAGACGTGAAAAGTTTACGTTCTGACATATAGAATGTCCCCCTTTTAATATGAAAAATAGTATTAGATAGCACGGAGATTTAACCGCCTCCTAATAGATAAAACGCTATACTCCACAAAGAGCTCGGCGCCGTTAAAAAGTTACAAAGAACCAGCAACCATTCTAGGATGACTGCTGCCTTATCGGGACTTAATAACTAAGTTTCATTATATCACTTTTTTCTTGTCTAGTCACATAGTTATTAATTATCAAATCTTATCAATATTTTATGGCGAGCAATTTACTGGTTTTTGTATTATACTTAGAATATGAAAACCTATGAACGTGTTTATGAAATATTAGCAAAGAGTCCTGATTTTGTTACTGGAGAAAGCCTCGCCAAAGAGCTTGGTATCTCACGAACAGCCATTTGGAAAGCCATTCAGTCACTTCAGGATCAAGGTGTTGTTATTACAAGTGTCCGAAAAAAAGGATACCATTTAGAAAAGGGAGATATTCTTCTTTCTCAAGAGATTTCTAAGCAACTCAACTTTCCTGTCTACTTTAATCCCGACTCCACCTCTACACAACTTGATGCTAAACATGGTATGGAAAGACAAGATCCTGCCCCTAGCCTTTATCTTGCGTCTAATCAAGGATCAGCTAAGGGACGCTTTGAACGTCACTTTCATACAAGTCCTCACGGTGGTATCTATATGAGTATTCACCTTAAGCCAAACTGTCACTTTAGTGAGTTACCGCCTTATACCATGATGGTAGCTGCTTCCATTGTCAAGGCTATTCAGCGCCTTACAGGCATAGATACAGACATCAAATGGGTCAACGATATCTATCTGAACAACAAAAAAATAGCTGGTATTCTTACCGAAGTCATCAGTTCTATCGAATCTGGATGTATCACAGATGTCATTATCGGTGTAGGACTTAATTTTTCAATTAGCGATTTTCCTGAAGAAATAGCTACTAAAGCAACCAGCCTTTTCCAAAATGAGCGTCCCACAATCACTCGGAATCAGCTCATTTCAGAAATTTGGAAGCTCTTTTTAACCATTCCTACTACTGATTTGGTCAAAGTTTATAAAGAAAAGTCCCTCGTTTTAGACAAACAAGTGACCTTTGAACAATCTGGAAAGGCTTACAGTGGTATTGCTAAAGAAATTGGAGACAAGGGGCAACTCCTCGTTCTCACTGATGACGGTCAGGAAAAATGGCTGAGCGCTGGTGAAGTCAGCCTTACTTCTTGGTAGACTTATCGGCTGCACTCGCAATTCGAGAAATAATATAAGTGGTCCAAAGACGACGTAAGAGTAAGTAACCAAAAAAAGCTGTAAAAAAGTAATAGCCTTGCTGTAAACTGTAATTAAAACAAACCGTTTCAAAAATAGTTTCCACTGTAATAAACAAAATTTGTTGAATCATAAGATTATTATAGCAATAGTTAGAGCCTAGGACAAGCAGTCTAGGATCTTTTAGATGATAGAAAGATTATCCTTTAAGATAGATAAACACACTCACAAGATACCTAAGGCAGAAGAACTAACTCTCCCTAGCTTATACATTTCTTGGCTCGGACCTAAAAAGGTCCACTGGACCTTTTTAGTCCTCTATTTCTACTACATCAGAGAGAAACTCGAGTTCTTGAGGGATGTACTCTTCACGATCCTCTTTTTCCAGCTCTTCTTTAGATTTGAGGCTTCGTGCAAATTCTGTTCGGAGTTTTTCAAACTCTGCTTTCGGAACAGCCATAATATTAGGTGAAAAACCAGCAGCTGAACTCATGATGTTGCCAAACATATCATTGAGATCACTTCGTTTCATGACCAGTTCAGCATTAAAAGCAGCGTTAAAAGCTAGGATAGCATTTTCTTGATTGGCTAACACAGGTTCTGATCCGTTCAAAAGCGCCCTATTTTGAGGGCTGATAGAATCCAAAATCTCAGGCCATGTTGCTTTTAGAGCATCCAGACACTGGCGTGATTTTTGGGGATTCTCCATAGTTTCTCGCATAATAGTAAGGATTTTCTCACGATCCACCTTATACTGATAAGAAGCTTTGGATTTTCGAGTAGGTGCTACTTTTCCTTGAGATGGGCCCTCTTTAATAGCTTTACGTAGACTATCTACCTCACGACGAAGACTGTCAAGTTCTTCTTGCAAATTAGCCGGGATGTCTTGTCTTACTTGAGCACTTGTCTCAGTTAGTTTAATCGTCAACATCTCAGCATAGATTTTAGGATGTGTCCCAGTTTTAATCTCGGGCAGAGCACTTGTTACCAAGTCAATCAATTGGAAAAGTCGGTCTTGTTCCAAAGATAAGTTTTCTTCAAAAAGAGGACTATGGTGACTATTTTCACCACCCGCTTTTACTATCAAAAGATCACGGAAATACTCCAAAAGGTCAGTCGCAAACCGACTCATAGACTTCCCATTATCAAAGAGCGTTTCAAGATTTGATAAGGCTTTTGTGGTATCCTGATTGCGAACACTAGCTACAAAACTATCCAAGGCAGTAAGACCAATAGAGCCTGTGATTTCTTCGGCAACGGATTGACTGACATTGTTGTCAGCAGAAAGACTCAGTGCTTGGTCTAAGATTGACAAGGCATCACGCATACCACCTTCTGCACGACGTGAAATAATGGTTAAGGCTTCATCATCAAAAGTCAATCCTTCTTTTTCGAGAATTGAAGCTAAATGCTCTTTAATAGCCCCCTGCTTAATCGATTTAAATTCAAAACGTTGAACACGAGATAAGATGGTTGCTGGGATTTTATGTAACTCTGTAGTCGCGAGGATAAAAACAACATTTTCAGTTGGTTCTTCCAAAGTCTTCAAGAGAGCATTGAAGGCACCTGTCGACAGCATGTGCACCTCGTCAATAATATAGACCTTGTATGTGGCACGACTTGGTGCATAGGTTGATTTATCACGGATTTCACGAATCTCATCAACACCGTTATTGGAAGCCGCATCGATCTCAATAACATCTTCAAGACTGCCATTAGTAATATCACGACAGATATCACAGTGGTTACATGGCTCACCATCGACCTGATTAGGACAATTCATTGCTTTGGCAAAAATTTTTGCTGCACTCGTCTTACCAGTACCACGTGGGCCAGAAAAGAGATAGGCATGGCTGATTTTGCCTGACTCTACCGCCTGTCTTAGCGTGGTTGAAATCACTTTTTGACCAACCATTTCGCCAAAGGTTTGACTACGGTATTTTCGGTATAGGGCTTGGTACATTAGTTTACCTCAAACATTCCAAATGTAAAATCAGTTTTCTCAAGTAATATTTTGACAAATGCTTCCAGATAATCTTGATCCACCTGGTTATAGTCTTCTACTTGGTGAGAATCCAAATCAAGAACACCAACTAATTTACCACCCTTTTCCATAGGGACAACAATTTCACTTCGAGCAGCAGAATCACAGGCAATATAGTTGGCATGTTTAGTGACATCTTGGACAATCAAGGTTCTATTTTCTGCAGCAGATTGGCCACAAACACCCTTACCTAAGGCAATTCGAACACAAGAGACATTACCTTGAAAAGGACCAAGGATTAGCTCATTTTTGATATTATCCATCAGATAGAAACCTGTAAACACAGAGTTTGGCAAAGTTGTATTTAAAAGAGCTGAGGCATTGGCAAAATTAGCCAATGCGTTGTCTTCATTAGCAAATAGCACATTAGCCTGAGCAAGCATTAATTCATAAGCTATTTTTTTTTCTTCGTTAGTCATAACTACCATTATAGCAAAGATAGGTCCTGGACACTAAGATCGACCTACTTTTCTCCTTCCTCTTCGTTTAAAAATATAGCAAGATCTTGTATAACATTTTCAGGATATTCTGGACTAGAAATTTGATAGAAGCTAACCGTCATCCGATTTCTAAACCAGGTTAATTGACGTTTAGCAAATCGACGGGTATTTTGCTTGAGTTTTTCTAAGGCCTCATCTAAAGTTTGTTCCCCAGAAAAATAAGGAAATAATTCCTTGTAGCCAATTCCACGAGCCGACTGGGCCTCCGGAAAATTATCGTAAAGCCACTTAGCTTCTTCTAAGAGCCCAAGTTCAACCATCTTGTCAACTCGTGTATTAATACGGTCATAAATCAGGGAACGCTCGTCATCCAAGCCAATTATAAAGGGTTCATAACAGGTCTCAGTATTTTCAAGATTGTCCGAAAAACGATAAAGCTCAAGTGCTCTAATGGCGCGACGACGATTTATCTCTTTGATCTCTATACCTAAGCTATCAATCTTTTCGAAAAGCTGCTGATCAGACAATTGCTCTAGTTCTGAACGGTAGGCTAAAACCTGATTTTGGTCAACTTGCCCCCCTAGATGGTAACCTTCTAAAAGGCTCTGTAAATAAAGACCTGTTCCCCCTACAATGATAGGCAACTTGCCACGACTAACAATATCAGTGATGGCAGCCTGCGCCTCTGTCACAAAATCATAGGCTGAATAGGACTCATCTACATCACGGACATCGATTAAATGATGTACAGCTGCTGCTTGTTCTTCAGGAGTGGCCTTTGCAGTTCCTATATTCAGTTGTCGATAAACCTGCTGGCTATCTCCCGAGATTATCTCTCCATTAAAACGCTCAGCCAATTCAATTCCAAGCGCCGTTTTTCCCACAGCAGTAGGTCCAGCTACTACAATAAGTTTGGTTTTCATAATCATTTCACTTGCTATTCTAGATATTTTTTTAGATAATGTAAGCATATTATAACATATAAGGAGGATAGTCTCATGGCTAAAAAACATTCATTTGCTAAAGGTGTCGCTACTGGCCTTCTCGGAACTGCTGCTACTGTAGCAGGAGCTGTTTTCGCAGTTAAGAAAACAATCATCGAACCAGAAAAAAAGAAATTGGCTTTCATCGAAGAAAACCGTAAAAAAGCAGCTCGCCGTCGTGTAAGCCGCTAAAAGTTATGGCCAGGGAAACCTGGTTTTTTTCTGCATTTTTTTCCTTTCAGCTATGACTAAGAAAGGAGCCAAACATGAAAAGAAAAAATATAATAAAAAAGTTATTATTATGACCTTTGTTTTGATGACTATATTCTCTTTCTTAACTATTTTATCAAAACATTCCAAAGAACCTGTAAAACCAGAAACAAAAACACATCACTCATCATCTTTCCAATCATCTAAGAATGCTCGTCTCATAAGAAAACTACCACCAACTCTTAGACAGCTACCTCGACGGATGATAAAACAAGGAATTCTAAAGAGAAGGATAAGGATCAAGCATCTTCTCCTTCTCAATAATCAAGTCAGAAGCAAAATGGCAATACGCCTCCTCATCAAGAAGGCTCTCAAGAAGAACCAAATCCCTTTGAAGGGGGACGAGGTTGGGGAGGTCCAGAAGACGGATCATATGTCACTAACAGCGATGGAGAACGTGTTCAATCTAGCTCATTCAATGAAATCAATGAGTGGAGCACTAATGCTGACAACAGTACTGACAACAGTACTTACGAGTATCCACAATCTTCATCAAGCGCTAACTCAAGTTTAACTGTAAATTAAATCAAAAAATTGCTCAGAATCATCAAGTATTCAGGAGATAACCCCGATTAGAAACTAAATCTAACTGGTTTTTTTTAGTCTTGAATATACAATATAAGTGCACAATTCAAGGTATTAAAAAACACCTATCTCGTAATAGGTGTCAAACAACTTTAAATAAAAATTGAGGCAGATTTGGGGCAAAGTAGCTTAAAACCGCATGGTTAAAGGCTTTAAAATGTCCCCTGCCGGAATCGAACCAGCAACGACTCCTTAGGAGGGAGTTGTTATATCCATTTAACTAAGAGGACTTATTAAAAAATCTGCCACGAGGACAGATTTTTTCGGTGAAATCTGTAAATTATTTACGGATTTCTTTGATACGTGCAGCTTTACCTTGCAAAGCACGCAAGTAGTAAAGTTTAGCACGGCGGACTTTACCGTAGCGTACAACTTCAATCTTATCAACACGTGGAGTGTGGATTGGGAAAGTACGTTCTACACCGATACCGCTTGAGATTTTACGAACTGTGTACATTTCTGAGATCCCTTGACCTTTGCGTGAAATAACTACACCTTCAAAGATCTGGATACGTTCGCGAGTTCCTTCGACAACTTTTGCGTGAACGCGAACAGTGTCACCAGGACGGAATGATGGGATGTCAGTACGAAGTTGACCTTCTGTCAAACTTTGGATCAATGGATTCATTTTTATATACTCCTATCTTACTAATCTTAAGAGCAACCTCTGTGTCTCAGCGGATTAGCCGTTATTTTTGTGTGTCCATTACACACTCTTAGTATCTTATCAAAAAATTATCAGGATGTCTAGTATCTTATTGCATTTCTAGCATTTTTTGTTGACCATAAATACTTGTCTTATGATTGATAAGATAAGCAAAAGCCATGACAATCGCATAAGGGATTGCATTAGCGGGGCCAAAGACCTCAATACCAATAAAAATCGGTGCTAATAGAGTATTGGTACTACTACCAAAGACCGACAAATAACCAAGACCTGCTATAAGAGAGATAGGAAGACCAAGAATGGGTGCTAGCACAGCACCAAGACTTGCTCCGATGGCAAACAAAGGAGTTACTTCTCCTCCTTGGAATCCAAGAGATAAGGTAAAGACAGTCAAGAAAAGTTTAAAGAGCCAATCCAATGGATAAATGATCCCACCATCAACACTTAAAGCAATCAAATTCGTTCCAAGCCCTGTATAGCGTCCCTTACACAAAATCAAAAGAAGACAGGTTAAGACGACACCTCCTAAGAGAACACGATAATAGGGATTGGGGAGCAAACTTGCTACTTTCTTTTTAGCTAGTGACAAGAGATAGGCAAAGAGGTTCCCTGCTAGACCAAAGGCCAGACCTAAAAGAGCTAATTTCATAAACGTCTCAAGGTCAATAGTCAAACTTTTGGATACAAAGTGGCTAAATTTTTCAAGACCTAAGAGATGGCTTGTTGTACTAGCCATAAAAGATGCAATAAAAGTCGGTACTAAGATTGGCAGGCTTAACTGTCCTAAGGTCAAGACCTCAAGTGAAAAGAAGGTCGCAGCGATTGGTGTTTGGAAGATTCCTCCAAAACCAGCGGCCATTCCCATGGTCAAGAAAATGCATGAAGCATTAGGGAGCTTAAAATAGCGACTAAAAGCATGAGAAACTGTGGCCCCCAGTTGTACAGCAACTCCCTCACGACCTGCGGATCCCCCGAAAAGGTGGGTCAGCCATGTGGTTACAGTCACCAGTGGAATTAACCTTAGAGGAACTTGATCCTCCTCATTATGTCCAACCTTGAAAATCAAGCCCATTCCCTGCGCTGCCTTACCAGCAAACTTTTGGTAGAGGTAAACTATCAAAAGACCTGCTAAAGGAAGTGCCGGGACTAGATAAAAGAGATGGTGGTCACGAAATTCCGAGAGTCCTATAAGCACGCGCCCAAAAACAGCATCAATCAGTCCAACCAGTACCCCTAACAAAATTGCATAAAGACTTAACGTTACTAAATGTAAGTAAGAAAGACCTTTACTATCACTTAATTGTCTTACTTTCATCCTAGGAGCCTACTTTTCTTCTAGCTTACTTGCTTGATAAGTACGTGAATGCTTCATAATATCCGCAAAACTTGCGACGATAGCTTCTTTATATTCAGGATTAAGAACACTAGCGCCTACCTTGTCTAGCAGGGCTTGCTCTCGTTCGGGATCATAAATCGCCTTTCCAGTGCGTTGTTTATAAGCACTTACTCGAGTTACCAATTTCATACGTTCTTCCAACAAAGCCACAATCTCATTATCAACGGAGTCAATCTGTTGGCGAATCTCATTTAAGTCCATACTGACCTCCTTTTTTTCTCTCCATTATAACAAAAATGACCTGAGGACAAAAGAGCCTCAAGCCATTGAATTGATTATAAAAAGAGTTTTCTTACCTGACTGATATTACTTTCATTAACAACCAGATACAGGGTTGCTCCTGCTTTTAGACGTGTGTCTCCATGAACAACTTCAGACTGGTCTTGAAAAATCTGAGTGGAAATCAAAACCCCGTCAGGTAAAGTTAAATCCTTAACCAATCGACCAGCTAAACTATCTGTAACTGGTAAATCAATCATCGTCGGTATATTATCAACTTGTTTTGGTTCGTGAGCGATTAGATTGTGAAGCATGGCTTCATAGACAGGTTCTCCTCCCATGAAATCCATGACGAGATAGGCAAACAGGGTCACGACCCCAATTGTCATCAATTGGTGAAGGTTCCCCACCATCTCAGTCACTAAAATCATAGCAGTTAGTGGTGCCTTAGATACCGCACCGAAATAACCAGCCATACCAAGAATGATAAAAATAGGGAACTGACTGACTTGTAAGAATCCTAGATTTTCAAAAGCTGCCGCAAAAACGCTACCAGAAAGAGCACCTAGAGTTAAAATTGGAAGAAAAATCCCACCAGGAAATCCTGAACCAAAGGACAACATACTCCAAACAAAGCGAATAGCCAAATAGAGGATGGCCACAGTTAGAGCAGGATGTAAACCATTTAAAGCAAGAATCAATTCATTCCCACCACCTAAAAGATGTGGAAAATAAAGACCAATAGGAATGATAAACAGAACTGCCAAAAGGCCATAAAAATGAGATGGCAAGTGGAAGATTTTCCCTAACCCTTGGTAGACCTTACCAATACGTAAGACAACCCACTCATAACCGTATCCAAGCACACCTAGAAAAGTCCCCAAGACAATAAGAATCCAATAATCTTTCAAAGGAAATACTGGTAATTTTTCTGTCATAGCAAGGACTGATACCTGACCAAAGATGCGTAGGGAAACAGCATTGGCCACTAAAGATGCCGTTAAAGCTGTCACCCAAACAGGACGAGAGAAATGATGATAGACTTCTTCAACGACAAACAAGAGACCAGCAATCGGGGCATTGAAGGCAGCCGATAATCCTGCTGCTGCTCCTGCAGCAATCAAGACACGTTTCTCACGTGCAGAGAGCTTAAGTCCCTCGGCTAATCCCTTAGCAGTCATGGCACCTAGTTGAATACTAGGACCCTCACGTCCCAACATCAGTCCCATTGAAATCCCAAGTACACCACCCACGAACTTACGCCATAATACTGACCACCAAGACGGATGTAAGAGCCCCATCAGTTCCCCTTCAACATGGGGAATTCCTGAGCCCTTGATGTCTTTTTCCTGCTTAATAAGGTAACCAATAAAAAGTGCAACCAAGAGATTAACCAGGACAATTCCCAAAATCAGAAGTGGATTATGAAGGGCGTCTTTGTATATAGCTACAGAAAACGCGGCCCCTTTGGCAATTAACCAGCGAAAAAGACTGACCACTGCTCCTGCCGTCACCCCCACTAAGAGCCCTCGCCAAACAGACCAAAGGAGATGCTGAGATTGCGTCCTAAAATCTCTTTCTATTTCATTCATAAAAACTCCATTTTAACTACAATAAAAGCAGACTTTACTCTGCTTTTTTCTTATGCTAATGCTTCTGAAATTTTTTCAGCGAAAGCTTCAAGGTTTTCGATATCTTCATCTTCAGCAGAAAGGTCAACCTTGACGCTATCCGCACCTTTAGTTGCACCAGTAAAGGTGAATTGTGTTTCAAATTCATCAACTGATTTACAGAAATAATCGTAGAAGGTATCTCCTGAACCTACAACACCAAAGATTTTACCTGACAAGTCAAGGTCGGCCAAATCTTCGTAAAAGTCAACGATTTCATCTGGCAACTCACCATCACCATAAGTGTAAGTCGCTACGATACAGATGTCCGCATCTTCAAAATCAGCGGCATCAACCGTTGTACACTCGTCTACATCCACAGTGTGACCCAATTCTTCCAATTTTTTGGCAACAATATCTGCGATTTCTTCCGTATTACCGGTCATACTGGCATAAACGATTTTTGCTAAAGCCATAATGTCCTCCAAAATAATAATTAGCTATATTATATCATACTTTTTCAGAAAATAAATGCCGTAAATATCCTAAAAAACTACCCCTTAGGACAGTTTTAAATTTTGCAAGAGTTCGAAATGTCGATAGACAAGCCATAAACCAATAGCAATGACAAGCACAAGAACTACGGCTCTCATAAGACCTTTAAGAAAAGTCACGAACCAGGTTATAAATCATAGATGTCATTAGCCAAGTCAAACCTGAGGCACCATATAGGGTTCGAATACTCTCAAGGGAGTGGCTAGTTAAGGTGTTTACCCAAGTGGGAATATAGATCCAAATATCATCACCTGATAAATCCAAACGGTAGGCAATCATGGTTCCCGTTGTTTGCAACCAGGTAAATACCCCAGCATTGAAAAGGATGAGAAAGCTTTGCATAGGGTAACGCCTAACAAGGTGTTTAATATAACGCATGACAGACCTCCTTAATTGGCATAAAGGGCATGAACCGTATCAATATCCACCTGTTGAATACCGTAATAAGAACCCGCTGATTGCATAACTGATGTCTTAGAGTCATCGTGATCCAAGCCAATGGCATGCCCCAATTCGTGCTCGGCCGTATTAACAATACGTTTGTGGGTATAACCAAAATCACTATTCAAGAGGAAATAACGATTCAACTTAACATCCACATGAGTGATACGATTTGTTAAAACATTAGTCTGACTATCCGCTAGACCAGCTGCTTGTGAATTAGCATCGGAATAGTCTGTCGCAACAATATCAGCTGTTGACGCATCATCTGTCAGAGTAAAGATGAAAGCACCCGTTTTGTTCCAATTTGTGATAGCTTCCTTATAAGCAGCTACCAAGGTTTCATCTGTAGATTGAATATAGATGCTAGCTGTATTTTGTGCCCATCTGGCACCATTAGACTCAGGAATTGTATCTGTCGTCGATAGGTTTGAAACGACCTTTTCAACATCACTTGTATTGGTCCCACTAAAACCTAGCTCAACTTGTCGAAAGGCACGGTTAATGTTTGTAGCTAAGGTACTTGAAGAGTTGTTAGCATAATAGATAAGTCCATAACCAACTATGGCTAGGATAAGGGCAAGTTTAAAAATAGCCCAAATAAGATTCCATATAAATCGTAAGAGAAGTTTGGGGATATAGAAGATTACTCTCAATAATTTTTTCAATACAGAGCCTCCTTTTCGAAATTTCCCCTAGTATATCATGCTCTAATCATTCTAGAAAGTAAAAAATATCACTTTAAGCTTTTATCATCTCTTTAATAAGATGTTACATACTTGACCAATTAGGATAAGCGTTCTTCTTTAATGTAATCAATAGGTAACCATTCTAAATAGGCCTCTAGTTGTTTTTCCCAATAATACCACTCGTGTCTTCCATGGTCTGTACTGTAGTCAATATCTAGGCCAAGAGCCTTCAAATCAGCAACTGCTTGATCTTGAGTGTCAAAAAGGAAATCTTCCAGACCACACCAAGCAAAAAATTTAGTTTTCTTGTCATGTTGCTTGGCTAAATTAACCAATTTATGCTGCTCAATATCTTTTCCTTCCAAATCACCAAAGACACCCTGCCAGTATTCCTTGGACTCAATGGTCTCATCTCTAATCATCTCTGTAGATAAACCAAGGGCACCAGAGAAGGAACCTGCGCAAGCAAAGTTATTCGTGGTTAAGGCAATTTTAAAGGAACCATAGCCCCCCATAGAAAGTCCAGCAATAAAAGTCTTTTTACGCTTCTTTGTCATACTTGGGAAAAAACGTTGCATGACTTGAGGAAGCTCCTTGGCAATGGCATCGTAATATCTTACGCCATATTTAGTATTTGTATACCATCCATTTTCAGAATTAGGCATAATGACAATGAGGTTGGTCTTACGAAGGAGACGCTGAATATTGGTACGGAAGGCCCAAGAATTATGATTTCCCCCCATACCATGAAGAAGATAAAGGACTGGAATGTCCGTATCACTTTCCGTTTCAGCAATCTGATCACGATCCGGATAGATAACATCTACTTGACGGTATTGTCCTAGAACAACTGATGAGTATTCAATTTGAAAAAAAGCCATTTGTCTTTTCCTTTCTTAATGATAGAAAAGCTGGGATAGCCCAGCTTTTTCTTTTTCAAAATAGTCTTGTGAGACTTTCTAATATCAATGAATGTAAGTAACATACTCACACTCTAATAATTAATTAACGTACTTCCATAACAACTGGAAGAATTGCTGGGCGACGTTTGGTTTGGTCAAAGAGGAACTTAGCCACCTCATCGCGAACCGCACCTTTAAGTTCTCCCCAATCAAAACTATCTCCTGCCAAGTAATTTTCAACAGTTGCATTGACAATATCAGCAGACTCACTTAGGATATCACGGCTCTTTTTAACATAGACGAAGCCACGCGTATTGACACGCGCTTTAGAGACAATCTTACGCTCCTTTTTATTGACTGTAATAGCAACGATAAAGATACCGTCTTCAGACAAGACCTTACGGTCACGAAGCACGATATTTCCAACATCACCGATAGCATTACCATCAATCATAACATCACCAGCTGGGACAGTACCTTCATGAAGGAAACCTTGGTCCTCTGATAAGTGCATGATATCTCCACGCTTAACAATGTAGATGTTTTCTGGAAGGATCCCAACTTCAAGGGCTAGCTCAGCATGAGCTTGAAGTTCACGGTACTCCCCTTGGACTGGGAAAAGATACTGTGGACGAAGAAGATTCAGCATCAATTGAAGCTCACGAGCATTGGCATGTCCAGATACACGAAGATTCTGTGTAATCATCTTAACAGCTCCACCAGCCTTATAGATAGCATTGTTTACGCGTGCGACCGCTGCTTCTTTAGCAATACTTGGTGTGGTTACGATATAAACTAAGTCCCCATCTTTGATTTGAACATAACGGTGACGGCCAACTGCCATTTTTTGAAGACCGTCGATTGGCTCTCCCATACGTCCATTTTCGAGGATAATCAACTCGTGGTCTTCGAACTTGTTCATATCCTTTGGTTTAACAATGAGCTTCTCATGCTCCACAGTCAATTTCTTAAGACGGATAGCTGTACGAACAATATTTTCAACGTCAAAACCTGTAAGAACAACGCGACGTCCATGTTCAGCAGCTGAATCAAAGACTTGTTGAATACGAACCAAGTTTGAGGCAACTGCTGCAATAATAACACGTCCATCTGCATCGGCAATAACTTGGTCAATCTCTTGGCCAACTTCTGCTTCTGAAGCTGTTTGTTCAGTACTTGTCGCATTTGCTGAGTCTGACAAGAGGGCCAAGACACCTTCTCGACCGATTTCAGCCAAGCGACCTAAATCAGTTTTGTAGTAAGGGCGAGCAGCTTGGTCAAACTTGAAATCACCAGTATAGACAATATTGCCTCGGTCCGTCCCAAGAACAATCCCCATTGATTCTGGGATAGAGTGAGTTGTCTTAAAGAATGAGACCACTGCATCATCGAATTCAATTTCAGTTTCTGAGTCAATAACATGGAAATTATTGAATTTATTAACGCCAGCATTTTTTACAAAAAGCTTAGCTAACTCAATAGTAAGTGATGACCCAAAGACTGGTACTTTGGCGTCTTGCAAGATATAAGGTAGGGCACCAATGGCATCAGCGTGCCCATGCGTCAAGAAAATTCCCTGGATACGGTCTTTATTTTCAACCAAATAATCTAAATTAGGGATAACAAAGTCAACACCTAATTGTTCATTTTCAGGATACCTTAGACCAGCATCCAAGATAAAGATAGAGTCGTTAATTTCAACAATATAGAGGTTCTTAGCATTTTCACGCACTCCACCTAGGGCAATAATTTTAATATCGCTCATGCTTGTTTTTCTCCTTTTTAGTTTGACTCTCTTCTAGAGCCTATTTATACAGACGGTCCAAGAAGCTGAACGTTCATGCGAACAGTCTCCTTGTCGATTTACAGGCCACAACAAAAAAGTTGCATACTCTTTAAGTATACAACTTTTTGGCTTATTTTACAATTTAGAGTCAATCTGGGCCTACTCGAACATAGCGTAGTAGTCTGTGATATCCAATTGATCCTTTTCTTCCTTGGTAAGATCTTTAATGATTTGTCCATCCTTCATAACGATAAGACGGTTCCCATATTTTAGAGCATCTTCCATGTGATGGGTAATCATCAAGGCTGTAAGATGGTCTCTCGTCACAAACTCATCAGTCAACTTCATAAGAGCCACACTTGTCTTAGGATCCAAGGCTGCGGTGTGCTCATCTAAGAGCAAGAGCTCAGGACGTTTAAGTGTCGCCATTAAGAGGCTAAGGGCTTGACGCTGACCACCTGATAGAAGACCTGCTGGTGTTTCCAGGTGTTTTTCCAGACCGTTACTAATCCGTTCAATCAAACCTTGAAACTCCTCGGTATATAGGTGAAGATGACGTGATTTAAGGCCTCGTTTTTCGCCACGGTATTTGGCAATCAAAAGGTTTTCCGCAACAGTCATTCGAGGAGCAGTTCCCATTTTAGGATCTTGGAAAACACGTGAGAGGTGTTTGGCACGCTTCTCAGCAGGTAGAGCCGTAACCTCCTCACCCATGATAAAAATCTGACCACTAGTCAACATGAGGGTTCCTGCAATGACGTTGAAGAGGGTTGATTTTCCGGCACCATTTCCACCAAGGATGGTAATAAAATCACCTTCCCTAATGGTAAGATTGACATGATCCAAAATAATTTTTTCGGTGTCAAAACCGTTATTAACCTTAACAGTTGCATCTTTGAGTTCTACAATAGCTGTCATCGTGATAAGCTTACCCCCTTATAGAATTTTCGGCGCAGGACAGGCGAAATCAAGCAAAGGGCTAGAACAATCGCACTAAAGAGTTTTAGGTAGTTAGTGTTAAAGCCAAAAGCGATTACAGCTGTTAAAAGGAACTGATAAAGGATTGAACCTACACAGATGGCAATCAATCGTTCCAACAAGGTCAAGTTAGTCTCGTACAAGACTTCACCAATGATAATGCTGGCAAGTCCGATGACTATAACCCCAATCCCTTTTGAAACGTCGGCATAACCGTCCTGTTGACTAATCAAGGCTCCTGAGAGGGCAATAATACCATTTGAGATAACAAGTCCCATCACTTCCATTGAATCCGTATTGATACCGAAAGATTTGGCCATATCGCGGTTATCACCAGTAGCAATGTAGGCTTGGCCTAGGCGCGTGTTAAGAAAGGCAATCAAGGAAGCAATAACAATAGTTACAGCTAAGAGACCAACGATTAAGAGGTTGTAATCCTTACTAAAAGGAAACAGATCTTGAATTGTCTTAATATCAAGGAGACCTAGATTGGCTCTTCCCATTATCATAAGCATGACTGAGTTAAGGGAAGTCATGACCAGAATTCCTGCCAATATCGTTGGAATTTCTCCTTTCGTATAAAGGAGACCAGTCACTAGACCAGCAAGACAGCCGGCTATTACAGCAACCAAGGTCGCCAAGATAGGGTTCCAACCAAAATTCATGAGGGTTACTGCTACTGCCCCACCTAAAGGGAAGGAACCTTCTGTCGTTAAATCAGGAAAATCTAAGATACGGAAAGTCATGTAAATCCCAAGACCTAAGATTCCGTATAGAAGACCCTGATAAATGGATGAAATAATCATAAGTCCTCCTTATTTATCAGCTTTAACAGCAATGTCTGACTGCTTAAGCACATCGTCAGGTATGGTGATGTTAAGATCTCGAGCAACTTTAAGGTTTAGCGTTGGAGTCCCATCATCAATCACATCAACTGGGATATCCTTAACTTTTTTACCTTTAAGAACTTTAATAGCACTACGGGCTGTAGCTTTTCCAAGCTCATATTGGTTTTGAGCAACTGAGGCCAAACCGCCTTCTTTAACCATGGTATCAACAGTTGTATAAACAGGAATCTTAGCTTGATTAGCTAAAGAGATTACTGTTGAAAAAGATGATGCAATGGTATTATCCTGAGGTGTCCAGATGGCGTCAACCTTACCAGTCATTACTGACATAGTTGTGTTGATTTCATTGGTTGATGGTACAGCGTATTCAATCACATTTAAACCGTCTTGTTCAGCGTATTTTTTAAAGCTTTCAACCTGTGATTTGGAATTGTCTTCACTTGAAGCGTAGAGAATACCAATTGTTTTGGCATTTGGTGTCAGTGATTTGACCAATTCTACTGTCTGCTTAATAGGTACTTGATTGGAAGTTCCTGTGACATTACCTTCCGGATGCTTGAGATTCTTAACTAATTTAGCCCCAACAGGATCTGAGATAGCTCCCATAATGACTGGAATATCCTTGGTAGCTGCCGCTAGTCCCTGAGCTGCTGGCGTTGCAATACCGATAACAACATCATTTTTATCGTTGACCAATTGTTTAGACATGGTTTGAATCTTCGATTGGTCCCCTTCGGCATTTAGGAGGGTAATTTGAACCTTGTCCCCTTTGTAGCCAGCTTCCTTAAGTCCATCCTCAATACCTTTCTCGATTTGATCCAGGGCATCATGAGTGACGAACTGGAGGATTCCAACTTTAGCAACCTTATGGGTACTTTGCTGTTCTTTTTTGAACAGATCTGTACCAATAGAGCCGAGCGTCAAGATAGCTAAGAAAACCAAAGTCCAAATTAAACGCTTGTTTTTCATATCTGTCTCCTTATATAAATTCTTACTCTCTATTGTAAGTCATTTTCAGTTAACTAGCAATATTCTTAATTTATAAAAAAACTTTTAAAGAAGAAAAAACCAGAAGATAGCTTCTGGTTTTTTTCTCATTTTTTCTTACTGATATTGAGCTAAGTCTAACTTCATAATATGGAAGTAAAGGTCACCAAATTGTCCTTTGTATTCAATATCATGGCCGTTGATGGTTACCTTAGTTACTGGCGTTGAGTCTGGTATGGCAATCCAACAGGCTTGCTGAGCTCTAACGAATTCATTGTAATCTTCAAATGAGATATGGCATTCTTGCTTAGCTGCATTTAGATAAGAAATTTCAATCATGGTAGGACCTCCTTATAATCCTTTAACTGAAATATAGCTTATACTTCCTAAAAGGCAAAGTCAACTCTGACGACTTAGGAAAGTATCACGCATGGGTATACAAATAGACCCCATAACAAATGCTGTGAGGTCTATATTGATTGGAATCAGAATTCTACTGCCCTAAACGACTGCTAATTGATTTCAACATTTGCGTCGTTTTCAAGTATAGAATCCCATTTCTGCTAGAAGAATTGCCAGACCAACAAATGCAAGATCTGAACTCTCACTACCAGTTTCTGGATGGACAAAATCCTTAGTGTCTTCAGGTTCTGATTGTGATTGTGGAGTTATCTGTGACTCTGGAGTTGGAGTCACAGTATGTTTGTAGATGTGCTGAGTATTACCATTTTCATCTACTACTCTTCTCAAATTAATAACTCGGGATTTCTTTCTTCTCTTGTTCGCCATCTTCTGTTGGGGAACAAGAAATTTCAGCTTTTGCTTGTTCACCATCAACTGTAGGATTTCCTGGAATTTCCTTACCATTCTTATCTACAAATGACCTAACTGGGCAATACAGAGTAGGTGGGTAGGTCGCTGAATCCTTAGTTCCGTTCACATCTTCATGAACCACTGTAACTGCTGGGACAGGTCCTGTAAATTCAGCTTCTGGTGTGAATGTTGCTGTACCATCTGCAGCTACCTTGTAACTACCAAGACATGAAATAGTCTTGGTAGTGGTTCTATCTTCAAATGTAACTGGAACGGCATCATTTATTGATACACGGATGTCACCTTCTGTAAAGATTGGCTTTCCTGTTTGAGTTGCACTCTTATTACCAACTGAAGTAACTGGTGTGACAGTTGGTCTATACTTATCAGTTGCAGTCTTAAGAGCATTATCTGACATTCTACCATCTCTATCACGACCAACTGAAGCCATAAGAGAAACCTGTTACACCCTTGGCAGTCCCAGTAAATCCTGGGTCTGGTACAAAAGTAACCTATACAGTCAGCTCATATAAGTAGATTTCTTTTCCTTCTACAGTCAAAACAGGATCATTGATTACATTTCCAGTTGTTGGATCGACAAGCTTGGACAGATAATCAAAATCAGGTGTGATTTTAACTTTCTCATTATTATTATTTGTTCCTTCAATAGCGAATTCTGGAGTAGCAGTTTGACTAACTCCTTGAACATCCATAGATGTCTTGTCTTCCCCTTCAAGTTCTTTTGGAGTAACAGTTGAAATATGGAATATATAGTCCATCCATGCTATCCCAGACTTCATTTATAGAAGAATGTGCTTCTTTGTCTTTAGAAACTCAATCAGTTGTATAGCCGTTGTTATCAGTAATCTGATTCAGTATTCATTATGGCTACCTCAGTTGCCTCTAATTCATTATTTACAGCAAGTGCTGAAGTATTTGTCTAACCGTTAGCAACTACCAAATTCTCTAAGGAGGCTTGAGCTATGAAAGATGATTCATGATTCTTGGCTTCTGATGTTTGACTTGATGAATCCATCGATTTATCAGTTCCACTACCATTATCTGTAGATTGAGAAGCTTCAGCTTTAACTCTTGCTTGGCTATCTGTAACTGATGTTGCAGTTTCACTTGTTGCTTTGCTCGCAATAATTAATGTCAATGTACTATTATAGTTGTGCATCTTGACTAGTGGTGTAGCGGCACTGTTTGAACTTCTGTAGTTAACTCGTCTGTTAAAACTTTGTTATCAGTACCAAGCATCACAAGAGTTCCAAGTAAGACAGAGCACATTGAGTTTACGAATTGAAAATCTACTTATACAATTATTTAATAAATCTTTACCCACTTTGGTAATCCTCCACACCTAACATTAAAGCATCTTACCCCTCAATGAGATTAAAAGTATTTTAAAATATTAATCGTTTAACATTCCAACATGATCAGTAAAGTAAATTTATTTTTTATATAAATATAACTTTATCCAAGTCTATATAAAATATATGCGTATGTTTAGCAGTATTTAAAATTGTTCAAAAAGATAATTTTAAGATTTCATTATTTTAAAGAAAGCGATCATATTAATTAATTTTAAAAAATGAATTCAAAGGAAATGTTTAAATTTCTAAATCTTAATGATTATGGTTAACTTCATAAAACGTCTCTTCATTATCTTTTTGAAAGTTTTTAGGATCTTTAACAAATTTCAAAAGCACTCTTAAAATAAATGTAGCTAAGACAATATATTTCTAGGCAAATTATCTTAAGCAATTGAATTTAGCTAGCGATTTAAAATAGGAGTGTAAAGCGTAAACTATTACAGCTATACCTGAATCTTCTAGGAATTTACAATCAAAATAAAAGCTAAGATTCAAAGAAAAATCATGTAATTTATCATAATACTCATTTATAACCAACTCAGCTATTTTATATACCCCCATTAATCCACTTCCTCAAATATAATCTATATAGTATTTTCCACTAGATAAATTTTATAGTTAAATAGAATATAAAACTAAAAAAAGAAGATCCTCACGGACCTTCTTTATATTTAAGTATAACTTATATTATTTAACTGTGCGGATACGCATAGTATTTGTATTACCAGAACCAACTGGAACACCAGCAACAATAACAATGTTATCACCTGATTCTACAAGACCTGATTCAAGAGCAACACGCTCAGCAACTTCAAACATATCATCAGTAGATGAAGGTGTTTCAGTAACAACTGGAATAACACCCCAGTTAAGCATCAATGATTTTTGAGTAAGTTCATCGAATGTTATTGCCAAGATGTCAGCTTCTGGACGGTATTTAGAAATCAAACGAGCTGTGTTACCAGATTCAGTAAGTGCAACAATAAGTTTGATATTCATTGAGTTAGTAGCATCTTTAACTGCAGATGCAACAACTTCAGTTTTACTTGAGCGATCAAATGTTGATGAATTAAGACGACCATACTCTTTAAGAAGAGTTTGAGCGTTTTTATTAATTGTAGCCATTGTACGAACTGATTCAACTGGATATTTACCATTTGCAGACTCACCAGAAAGCATTGTCGCATCAGTACCATCGATAACTGCGTTAAACACGTCAGATACTTCAGAACGAGTTGCACGTGGTTTTTCTGTCATTGTTTCAAGCATGTTTGTAGCTGTAACAACAATTTTACCAGCAGCATTTACTTTAGTGATAATCATTTTTTGGTAAACTGGAACCATTTCGAATGGTACTTCGATACCCATGTCACCACGAGCGATCATGATACCATCAGCAGCTTCAATGATTTCATCGATATTATCGATACCTTGTTGGTTTTCGATTTTAGCCAACAATTTAACGTGGCCGTTTCCAGTTTCTTCACAGATAGCACGTACTTCTTGTACGTCTTTCGCAGTACGTACAAATGAGATTGCGATAAAGTTAATACCTTGTTCGAGACCAAAACGAATATCAGCATTATCACGTTCAGCAAGTGCTGGGAAAGGAATTTTAGTGTAAGGGATGTTTACACCTTTTTGTTTAGCAATAATACCATCATTTTCAACTTCAACGATGAATTCACGTTTTTCAGCATCCTTGTCTACAACACGAAGACCAAGTTTACCATCATCCACAAGAACTTGTTTACCAACTTCTACATCGTCGAAAATGTCAAGTGCACCAGCAACGTTCAAAGCAATAACGTCGCGAGTTGATTTGAGACCTTGTTTAGTAGCAATACGGATTTGTTCACCAGTTTTGTATGCATACTCTTTAGCATCACCTTCAAACAATTCAGTACGGATTTCAGGTCCCTTAGTGTCAAGAAGGAAACCTACTTTTTGACCAGCAATAGATTCAGCCATACGTACGACATCCATACGTTCACCTTGCTCAGCGTGGTTACCATGTGAGAAGTTGAAACGGAAAACGTTAGCACCTTCCTCGATCAATTGAGCAATGTTTTTAGCAGATGCATCAGGGTCAAGTTTTTCACTCCAGTAACCATCTTCACCAAATTTCTTGCCACCACGGATTTCAACCGCAGGACCAAGTGTAGCAACTATTTTTACGCGTTTATTCATGATATATAAAACTCCCTTATATTTATTGTCGCTTTTGCGACGGATTAACAATAATTAGTAGAACCGCTATTATTTCAAGTTAGCTAAAGAACGGTTAAGCTCTGCAAAATCAAGACGAGCTTTGTGTGGATTGTTTACGATAATTTTACCGTCTTCAGTAAGACTGAACAAAGCACCTTCTTCTGCTGTACCAAGGATTGGACTTTCAACAAGCTGTTCATTATGGATACCCACAGCAACACCACCAATTCCTTCTTTAAGAAGATCAACGGCATGTGCACCCATCCATGAAGCAAGAACACGGTCACGTGCAGTTGGTGAACCACCACGAATTACGTGTCCAAGATTTGTAGCACGAAGGTCTGATGTATCTCCAGCTTCTTTCATTTTAGCTGCAAACTCTTCAGCACCCATAACGCCCTCAGCAAGCACAATAATGTGGTGAGATTTTTCGCCAGATTCATAACCTTCTTTAACTTTACGAACCACTTCGTTGATGTCATATTCTTCTTCTGGCACAATAATTTGGTCAGCACCTGAAGCAATACCAGCCCAAAGAGCGATATCACCAGCGTTACGTCCCATTACCTCAACGACAAAAGTACGTCCATGACTGAAAGCTGTATCTTGGATTTTATCCAAAGCTTCTGTTGCAGTTGCAACGGCTGTATCAAATCCAATTGTATAGTCTGTACCAACGATATCGTTATCGATAGTTCCCGGGAGACCAACTGCTGGGAAACCATGTTCAGTCAAACGCATAGCACCATGGTAAGAACCATCTCCACCAATAACAACTACACCTTCGATTCCATATTTTTTAAGTTGCTCAATACCTTTAAGTTGACCTTCAAGTTGGGCAAACTCGGGATAGCGAGCAGACTGAAGGAAAGTGCCACCACGGCTAAGGATGTTTTCTACGCGTTTGGCATCAAGTTTGAAGATATCTCCTTCAACCATACCGGCGTATCCACGGTTAATGCCGAACACTTCAATTCCTTCAGAAATTGCTTTGAGAACAACTGCACGAACGGCAGCGTTCATACCAGGGGCATCTCCACCACTGGTCAAAACAGCAATACGTTTCATTATTCCTGATACTCCTTTTATATATTTAACATTTTCATTATAACACAAAGAATTATAAATGGCTTTAAATTTGAAAAGTTTTATCGGTTTTTTTAACGTAAAACCGTTTTCAACACAAAGGGTGCTAATTCCCTACTGAGTTCTTCGTTCTTAGACACTTTATATCGTTGACTAACTATTGTTTCCTTGCTTCCCTGATAACGAATAACCACAGGAATATGTCCAGGATACTTGGCTAAAATGTGAGAAACTTCTAAATCTTTATTATGATTCTCTAGTAAAATCCAGAAACGCTCAGTGCTAGCCTCCTCTATATTTGACAAAATTAATTGAAGACGTCCGTCGCGCTCTTGAGTTCGTCCTTCTAGATAAAAGAGACTACCTTCGCTTAACTTATCTTTGTGATAGAAATAAGTTTCTGGAAAAAGAGTAACATCCAGTTTATTCACCCCATCAAAAACACTTAGGAAAGCCATCTGGTCTCCCTTTTTCGTTCTGATAATGCGAACTGATTCAAGCTGGACCAAAACTGTAGCCTTACTGTCTAAAGTCAACTCAGAAATTGGTTGGTAGGGCCGTGATGCCATTTTTTGAGCTAAATGTAATGGATGTGTACTAAGTCCAACTCCTAGTAAATCCTGCTCTATACTGTAGCGTTCTGTCTGACTATAGTCTTCATACTCCACCCAAGAATAAGACGACTCTGCAAACAAACTCCCTAATTCATTAACAAAAGTAAAGAGGTTGCTTAAGTTTCCAATGATTTTCCGTCTATTAGGCTCAAAACGATCAAATAATCCTATTTGGATCAAAGGTGTCAAAATATCTACTTTTTGATATTTACTAGGAATACGTGTCAAAAAATCCTCTATAGAAATGTATTTACCATTTTGTTGGCGATCCTCAATAATCCAAAGTGCAAAATCTCTGGGCAAACCTTTTATGGTTTTTAGACCTAGTACAATCTTTCCATCGGAAATCTTGTCCATATAAGGAATTCTATTAATATCCAGGCTAGCTAAGGAAAAGCCATTTTCAATTGCATCCCTAATGTAATCACTTGACGAATAATTTAACATGACGTCATAGAATATCTGAGGATAATGCGTTTTAAAATAAGCTAATTGGAAGGCTAGGGCTGAATAAGCATAGGCATGACTTTTATTAAAACCATATCCTGCAAACTTAGTTATCATATTAAAGAGACGTTTAGCAACCTGTGGGTCACGCCCTAACTGACGACTTCCTTCCATGAATTGTTCGGACATCTTGGACATTTCATTGGCATCTTTTTTAGACATTGCCCGACGAAGCAAATCGGCTTTTCCAAGGCTAAAGCCAGCAAATACTTGGGCAATCTGCATAACCTGCTCCTGATAAAGCATGATACCATAGGTAGGTTCAAGAATTGGAGCAACCACTGGGTCAATGAGATCTACTTTCTCCTTACCATATTTACGAGCAACGAAATTATCTGTATAATCGCTAGCTCCTGGACGGTTGAGAGAGGTTGTCGCTACTACTTCTTCGAACTTAGCAGGTTTAATCCGTTTAAGGAGATTTATAGCACCTGCCTGCTCGAATTGAAAAATTCCCTTTGTCTTACCACTGGCAAAAAGCGCTAGGGTTTGTGAATCTTCCAAGTCAATGGATTTGATATCGATAGCGATTCCCTGTTCTTCTTCAAGCTTCTCCTTCATTTTTTGAACAAAGGTCAAATTTCGAAGCCCCAAGAAATCCATCTTAAGCAAACCATTGGCCTCGACTGCGGAAGCATCGTACTGTGTAACCATCATGTCCTCACCTGCCTTAAGAGGAATATGATTGGTCAGGTCATCATCGCTCATCACGATACCTGCAGCATGTATGGAGGTTTGTCTTGGCTGGCCTTCAATAGCCTTAGCAATTTCAAAAGCTCTCTGAAATTCCTGCCTCTGATTAATTAGCTGTCTGAATGACATATTTTTCTCATAGACAGTTGTCAAAGTATCTCGAAAAGATATTTTTTTACTGAGTTGGGATAATTCAAATTCCTTAGCTCCAAAACGTTTAAAAACATCTCGGATAGCCTGCTTAGCCCCAAAAGTTGAAAAAGTAACAATCTGTGCAGAGTGCTTACTACCATAACGGTCTCTAACGTAATGAAGAAACTCACTTCGATAAATATCAGGTAAGTCTATATCGATATCAGGCATACTATAACGTTCCTCATTTAAGAAACGCTCGAAAAGTAAATCATTTTTAACTGGATCAATTCCAGTAATATCAAGGACATAAGCTACCAAACTCCCTGCAGCAGACCCACGTCCCATTCCCATATAATAACCTCGACTACGACCAAAACGTAACAAATCCCAAACAATCAAGAAATAGTCATCAAAACCCATTTGATGTATTATTGACAATTCCTTGTCTAAACGTTCCTGATAAGCTGGTTCTCTTAACGCTTTACTATCTAATCCAGATTGAGCTAACTGACGCAATTGATCAACTGCTGGCATTTCACGATTAAAACGAGGAAGCTTGAGATTTGTATCAAATTGATAAGAGACGTCTGAAACAAGCTGATTCAAATTGTTTAAAGCCTCTGGAAGCTTACTATAAGCTTCTTCCATTTCTTTGGCCGAGAAAAGGAGCTGATTCATAGGACAGATGGATACCTCAGACAAGGACACATTTTGTGAGATAGCATGTAACGTCTGGATAGTCGAGCGATCTGCATTTTCAAAGTAACGCACTGTATGTAAAGGAACCACAGGATAATCAAACTCTTTACCAGCATCCTCAGGTCTTACCCCAATGAAAACTTCTGAGCTAAGACTCATCCCAGGCTCCCAGTCCTCACTTGGAAGAATTAGGGCAATGTCATTCAGATAGTCTGAAAAATATGTAAACTCCCGCTGTCCTGAAGACAGCTCTGTTGCCAACTTCATCAAGTTTTTATAGCCCTGATTATTTTTAGCTAATAGGCGAAAGGGAATTTTTCTCCCTTCATAGAATAAATTAGCTTCTGTTCCAATTAAAGGACGTAAACCATTTCTGATTGCAAGCTGGGCAAAATGATAGGCCGCATAGAGATTATCACGATCCATCAAACCAATGCTTTGATAACCAAGCTCTTTGGCACGTTTTACATAGGTGTTTAAATCTACAACACTGTCCATGAAGCTATATACTGATTTTGTATCCAATTGTGCAAACATGAAGGGCTCCTTTCAACATTATTTTTTGTCAAATAATAATTTAGGTTTCTAGAAAAAATTAAAGAAATCTATTCAAATAGTATTATATCACAAGTTTTTAAGCATATTAAAAGCAGAACCAAGGGTTCTGCTTTCTTGAAGACATTATTTTCTTAATAATACTCACCTTGACGGTAGTTCCAAGAATTAAAGTGGTCTGAAAGGTTCATCATAATTTTATCTATATCAAGACCTTTACGGATAACTACTGGACATGGTTCTACTGAACGGCTTCCCTCACCTTGTTCAGGAATTAATTTACCGCCTGCATCAACCATTGATACCATAACACCTTGTTCATAACGTGTTTCAACAGTTTTATCAGGCTGAATTGACGCAACGTATTCATCAGCTTCAATGACAAGGTCAACAGCATTTTCAATACGTTCACCAATACCTTCAACCTTACCACGGTTACCTTTACCTGAAGGGTTTGCTGATGAAGCATAAACCATTTTACCTTCTTTTTCCCACATTTCTTTAGCAATTTGCTCACCAGGTTTACCAAATTTAATAACGAAACATGATGTTCCACGTGCATCAGTCATAAGCTCTTCACGGCCATCACCAAATGCTTGGAGTTTTGCGTAAGCATCCTCACGCCACGGAAGAATACATCCAAGAAGAATGTCTTCATCCCAGTGCTTTTGATAGAAAGCATCAATTTCAGGAGTCAATTGTGCCAATGCACGCAACTCATCCATGCTTCCGCAAAGAACAACACCTGGTTTGTTACGGTTACGTTCCTTAGCTTCGAATTTACGTTCCAAACCAGCTTTATCGCTAGTCATAATAATATAACCAACTTTAGTTGGTGTAACGATACATCCACCTTCACCTTTAAGAATTTCAAAACCTTCTTGGTTAAGGTTACCATCCCATTGGACATGTTTAGTCATAATGTGTGTTCTCCATTTAATTTATAATACATATATTTTACCATGTTCATAGCTATCAGACAAGTAATTTTCGGAATATTCGAAAATATAAGACTATTACTGCCAATAGCTTGGACGATGTTTTTCGTACTCGGTTATCAAATCCTCATACTGCATGGTAATCCCTATATCATCTAATCCATTTAAAAGTTTATGTTTCCATTCACCATCAATTTCGAAAGTGAACTCACCAACCGGTGAAATAATTTTTTGTTGTTCTAAGTCTACCGTCACTTCATCAGTAGGTTTTAATTGTTCCAATTTTCGACGTACTTCTATCGGTTGAACAATTGGTAACATCCCATTATTAAGTTCATTATTATAGTGAATGTCTCCGAAGGAACCTGCAATAACAACTTTAAATCCGTAGTCAGCTAGGGCCCACGCAGCATGTTCACGAGATGAACCTGCACCGAAATTATCACCTGTTATTAAAATAGTTGCTTTACGATATTCAGGTCGGTTAAAAACAAAATCAGGATCCTCAGTGTATTTGTTATCTTTATAACGCCAAGAATACATCAAATATTTTCCAAAACCTTTTTTGTCAATCAGTTTGAGAAACTGTTTGGGAAGAATCTGGTCGGTATCGATGTTATCATTCATCAATGGAACTGTCGTACCGGTATAAATGGTAAATTTTTCCATGTTTCCTCCTTATTGTACTTCTGGCATTCGGCGAACATCAACGAAATGTCCGGCGATAGCTGCTGCCGCTGCCATTGCAGGACTACAAAGGTGTGTTTTTGCTCCAAACCCTTGTCGATCCTCAAAATTTCGATTACTTGTTGAAGCACAATGGACCCCATCAGGCACTTTATCTGGATTCATTCCAAGACACATTGAGCATCCTGGCTCTCTCCATTCAAAACCAGCATCTTTAAATATCTTATCCAACCCAATTTTCTCTGCAGCTCGTTTAACAGGTCTAGAACCTGGAACCACAATAGCTGTCAAATTAGGGGAAATCTTCTTACCTTTAACAATTCTGGCTGCCAACTGCAAGTCACTCAAGCGAGCATTAGTACAAGACCCAATAAAGATATACCCAAGATTAATGTCTTCTGCTTTTTGACCCGGACGAAGACCCATATAATGGTATGCACGCTCATCATTCATATCTCGAACTTCAGGGAAAGGCGTATCAAAATCTACCCCCATAGATGGATTAGTTCCCCATGTGACCATTGGTGCCAACTCAGAAACATCCATGCGAATGACTTTATCGTATTCTGCATCATCATCACTAACTAGTGTCTTCCAGTCAGCTACTGCTGCATCAAAATCCTCAGGAACACATTCTCGACCACGCATATAATCATATGTTGTTTGGTCTGGATTCATAATTCCCATTTTCGAACCAAATTCAATTGACATATTACAGATTGTCATACGTTCTTCCATAGTCAAACGGTCAATTGCCTCACCGCGGTACTCTACAACATAACCCACTCCACAAGCAACCCCATATTTAGCAATCAAGGCGAGAATGTAATCTTTTGAATAAATGCCTTTCTGAGGCTTCCCAGTGAATTCTACCAACATCTTTTTAGGTTTGACTTGCCAAAGTGTCTGTGTAGCAAAGACATGCTCAACCTCACTCGTTCCAATACCAAAGGCTATAGCTCCAAAGGCACCGTGGGTAGCTGTGTGACTATCCCCACAAACAATAAACTTACCTGGTTGCGTACGTCCTGTTTCTGGACCAACCATATGTACAATTCCTTGCTTATCCGAACCATGTGACGCATTGTCAATACCAAACTCAATGACATTTTCAGCAAGTTTATCAATTTGTGCCTTAGAAATAGCATCTCTAATATCAAAGATATTCACAGTTGGAACATTATGGTCAAAGGTCCCAAAAGTCAGATCTGGACGCCTTACTTTACGTCCAGCATCACGAAGACCTTGAAAAGCTTGAGGACTAGTCACTTCATGAATATAATGTTGGTCCACGTACATAAGTTGGGGTTGCCCCTCATCACCCGTAATTACGTGGCGGTCCCAAAGTTTATCGAAAATTGATTTTCCGCTCATAAAATACTCCAATTATAATCTAAGGATTGGTTAATCCGAAAGCTTCGTTAGGATAAGGTATAAAAGAACAACATCTATAACAATCCCTGAAAGCCAGCAGAACTTAAAGTACCATTTGTTAATTTTATGTCTAAATAGTCTCCCACCTAGAAAGGCACCAATACCACCAAAGATAATAGTCTGCAATAATAATGACTTCTCAGAAATCCGTCTCTTATGTTGAATAGCCTTATGTTTATCAAGTCCATAAACGGATAAGATGACTAGATTCCACACCAACAAAACACTTAGTAACACTAATTTCAGTGTCATGATTTTAGAGATTGCTAATAATAGCTGCTGTCATTTCAGCAGTCGAAGCCTGACCACCCAAATCACGTGTCAAGATGCCTTGATTCAAGGTCTTATCAACAGCATTTTCAATCAATTCTGCCCCTTCAGTTTCATTGAAACTTTCACGCAACATCATAGCTACTGACAAAATCATTGAAATTGGATTAGCAATACCTTGACCAGCGATATCTGGTGCTGAACCATGAATCGGTTCATAAAGACTTGGACCGTTTTCAGAATGACTAGCAGACGGCATAACACCTAGGGTACCTGGAAGAACACTTGACTCATCAGATAAGATATCACCAAATAGGTTTTCAGTCACAACAACATCAAAGCGAGCTGGGTTGGTAATCATAATCATTGCTGCACTATCAACGAGCTGGTGTTCAAGAGTTACATCTGGAAACTCCAAAGAAACTTCATCAGCAACCTTACGCCACAATTTAGAGGTCGCCAAAACATTTTGTTTATCAATGCTAGTAACCTTTTTGCCACGACCTTGGGCAATCTTGAAGGCACGACGCATGATGCGACGAATCTCATCAGCTGAATAATCATTTATATCACGAGCCTTATCTTCCTCTAAAATGTGCTCACCAAAGTAAATACCACCTGTAAGCTCACGAACAACGACAAAATCTACGCCTTCAATACGCTCCGGTTTAAGAGGTGACAAGTGTTTCAAAGCATCAAAGATGCGAACAGGACGGATATTAGCAAAGAGATTCAACTCCTTACGAATGGCCAAAAGCCCTTGTTCGGGACGAACTGGTGCATTATCATATTTAGGTCCGCCAATAGCAGCCAAAAGGATAGCATCTGCCGATTTAGCAGCTTCTAGAGTAGCTTTAGGAAGTGGATGACCCTCAGCATCAATACCAGCACCACCAAAAGGTTTAGCATCAACATCATAATCAAATTCAATTTTTGAAGCTACTTTATCCAGAACTCCAAGACCTGCTGCCATGATTTCAGGTCCAATACCATCACCAGAAAGTGTTACAATTTTTTTTGTCATGTTTAACACCTCTTAAGTTTGTGGAAGGTCACGGTAAGAAACTTTTCGTGCCATCTCACCAGCATTTTCTTTTTGAACCAGCGTATTCGCATTAATATATGCAATTGCTGAAGCTTTCAAGACGTCAAAATCCAAACCTGAAGCGTTGAAGATTGTATCTGTGTCCACATTTTCTACAGATACAAGTACACGTGCTTGGGCATCAATACCATCAGTTATGGCATCGATATTATAAGAAGTCAAGCGGACTGTTTGATTGAAGAACTTATCGATAGCATTGAAGATAGCTTCAACTGATCCTTGGCCATTTGCCAAAAATTCTACAGCTTCCCCGTCTTCATTTACCAAGCTAACTGCAGCAGTAATTGTTTCATCAGGATTAGTTGTCAAGCGAAGATCTTGGAAATGGAAGCCTTCTGGATTTTCAACATTAGTCCCAGCAACAAGTGCACGAATATCAGCATCAGTAATGTCATGTTTTTTATCAGCCAAGCGCTTGAATTTAGCAAAGAGTGGTTTGATATCTTCTTCAACAAAGTCAAGCTCAAGTTCTTTCAATTTTTCAATAAAGGCATGGCGACCTGACAATTTACCAAGTGGAAGTGAGCTTTTCTTAACCCCAACCAACTCGGGTGTAATGATTTCATAAGTAAGAGGATTTTTAAGGAAACCATCTTGGTGGATACCAGATTCATGAGAAAAGGCATTCCCACCAACAACAGCTTTATTCTTAGGAATAGCGATACCTGAATATCGAGATACAAGTTCAGCAGTGTTGACTGTCTCATTAAGCACAATATCACTTGTTGCTTGATAGTAGTCTTCACGGATATTAAGTGCCACTGCCACTTCTTCAAGCGCTGCATTTCCGGCACGTTCACCGATACCATTCACAGTTCCTTCAACACGGCCAGCACCATTTTTAATAGCTGCAAGTGTGTTAGCTACAGCCATACCAAGATCATTGTGACAGTGAGGACTAAAGATAATTTCACGATCTGATTTAACATTTTCAATGAGATATTTGAATATATGACCGAACTCTTCAGGAGTTGTAAAACCAACTGTATCCGGAATATTAATATAAGTCGCACCGGCATCAACTGCTGTTTGAACAACTTCCAAGAGATAATCGAGCTCTGTACGAGTAGCATCTTCAGGTGAAAACTCAACAACATCAAAACGTTCACGCGCATAAGTCACATGTTCTTTGATAATCTCAAGAATTTCTTCTTTTGATTTCTTCAACTTAAATTCACGATGAATAGGACTTGTTGCAATAAAGACATGACATTGTGGGAATTTTGCATCCTTAATAGCTTCATAACAAGCATCAATATCAGACTTTACAGAACGAGCCAAACCAGAAACTGCTGTAGTAGTCATAGCAGCTGAAATTTGTTTTACAGCCTCAAATGAATCTGGACTAGCTGCAGGGAAACCAGCTTCGATTGAAGAAATTCCCCATTTTTCAAGTTGCTTTGCAATAGCAACTTTTTCTTTGATTGAGAAGTTAACACCTGGTGTTTGTTCCCCATCTCGAAGGCTTGTATCAAGAAACTCCACTTTACGCATAGACAATCCTCTTTCTAAAAGTAAAAACAATAGTAGTAAAAAAAACATCTCACTCGGAAACCCAAGCGAGATGTTTTGAACTCCCGCTTGGTAAACCAAACAGGACTAATGCTTTTGCACTAGCCCTCATTACGCAATAGCAAGATAGTTGTAGTTGCGAATGTCATCTGATTTATTTCCTTTCGATGTATCTTGTTTTATATGATACATCTTTCAATCTCGAAAGTCAAGGAAAAATACTGAATTGACTGACTTTTCTGACCGTTTTTTATATTTTTTCAGAAAAACAAAAAAGCTGACCAAAGTCAACTTTTCTAATTGTTCTTAATATCTACTTTTCTTAGCTTATTTTCCGAGGTAATATTCAGAAACAACGTTCAATTTTTCGTCAAATTCAAATACCAATGGTGGGAAGTTTGGAATTTCAACATCCATGATTTCATCATCTGACAATTTTTTGATGTGTTTTACAAGGGCACGGATTGAGTTACCATGTGCACCTACGAATACGTTTTTACCATCTTTAAGAGCTGGAGCAATTTTATCTTCCCAGAATGGAAGGGCACGTTCCAAAGTTACTTTCAAGTTTTCAGCATCTGGAATTACTGAATCGTCAAGTGAAGCGTAACGACGGTCTTTGTGTGCTGAGTACTCATCATCACGGTCCATTTTTGGAGGCAATACATCGTATGAACGACGCCAGATGTGAACTTGCTCATCACCAAATTGTTCAGCAGCTTCTGCTTTATTTTTACCAGTCAAACCACCGTAGTGACGTTCGTTCAAGCGCCATGATTTTTCAACTGGAACCCAAAGTTGGTCAGAGGCTTCAAGCGCAAGGTTAGTTGTTTTGATCGCACGTTTCAATACTGAAGTGTAAGCTTTGTCAAATTCAATACCAGCTTCTTTAATCAATTTACCAGCGTCAATAGCTTGTTGAGTACCTTTTTCAGAAAGATCTACGTCAGCCCAACCTGTGAAAAGATTAGCTTTGTTCCATTCAGACTCACCGTGGCGAGCGAAAACCAATTTTACCATTAGTTATGTCTCCTTTTTATTTCGGGTTAAACCCATTTACTCTATATATTCTACCCAAAAAACATTGAAAAAGCTAGCAAAATATCAAAATTCTGTAAAATTCTACTGTTCCTTTCCTTTGCAAATTAAAACTAATCAGATTTTTAAGTCAGAAGCTTATACCTATCCATTATTTCCTTGTTTTAAGCCTTCTTTCATGCTAAAATGAAATGAAAATAGTAACATTTTACTTTGTGATACTTAAGGAGGATCTTATGGTTTCCACTGCTACAAAAGTTGGTAACTTTACGTTTGATAACTGTCTTATGAATGCTGCTGGTGTTTACTGCATGACCAAAGAAGAGCTGGCAGAGGTTGAAGCTTCAGCTGCTGGTTCATTCGTCACAAAAACAGGGACACTTGAGGCCCGTCCTGGTAATCCAGAACCTCGTTATGTCAATGTACCCCTTGGTTCAATCAACTCAATGGGTTTGCCAAATAACGGTTTTGAATATTATCTTGACTATGTCATTGAATTGCAAAATCAACCCAATACAAAAAACCATTTTCTCTCACTAGTGGGACTCTCACCAGAAGAAACACACACTATTCTTAAAAAAGTTCAAAAAAGTGACTATGAGGGACTCGTTGAACTCAACCTCTCATGTCCTAACGTTCCAGGCAAACCTCAAATTGCTTACGATTTTGAAACCACAACCGATATCCTTACTGAAGTCTTCTCTTACTTTACGAAACCTCTTGGCGTGAAATTACCACCATACTTTGATATTGTTCACTTTGATCAAGCAGCTGCTGTTTTCAACCAATTCCCTCTTGTCTTCGTTAACTGTGTGAACTCTATTGGTAATGGACTTTACATTGAAGATGAATCTGTTGTCATCAAACCAAAAAATGGCTTCGGTGGTATTGGTGGTGATTACATTAAACCTACTGCTTTGGCAAACGTCCATGCCTTCTACCAACGTTTGAAACCTGAGATCCAAATTATTGGTACTGGTGGTGTAAAATCTGGTCGTGATGCTTTTGAACACATCCTTTGTGGCGCAAGTATGGTGCAAGTAGGTACTGCACTTCAAAAAGAAGGTGTTACTATCTTTGATCGCATCACTAAAGAACTTAAAGAAATCATGGCAAAAAAAGGTTATGAAACTCTTGAAGACTTTCGTGGAAAACTGCACTATATTGACAGATAACCAAAAAGAGCTTGGATTTTTTTCCAAACTCTTTTTATCTTTATTTGAGGATGAGTTTCTCTTCTTATACGAGACTATCATCGTCTCGTTCATCCCAGACTTCAAAAGTAGCCTTCCCCTCTTTTTGGGCTTGAATACGCTTTTGACGAGCTTCTTCGATCTGTTTTTCACTTGGCTTCATCAGTTTACTAATTTCAACAATAGCTGATAACTTAATAACAGTAAAAACCAAAAGAAAGATCAATACCACTGTTATAGTTTTCATAATTTTCCTTATATTTTTTGTATAAATCAAAACCCCTAAAAGCTTAGGGGATTAACATTATTTGACTGCGTCTTTAAGAGCTTTACCAGCTTTAAATGCAGGAACTTTAGAAGCTGCGATTGAGATAGTTTCACCAGTTTGTGGGTTACGACCTTGACGAGCAGCACGTTCACGTACTTCAAAGTTACCGAAACCAATCAATTGTACTTTTTCACCTGCAGCAAGGAATTCTTCGATAGAAGCAAAAACCGCATCTACAGCTGCTGCTGAATCTTTTTTTGTAAGCTCAGTTGCTTCTGCAACTTTAGCGATCAAATCTTGTTTGTTAGCCATTGTAACAATCCTCCAATTTATTCATAAGCGAATGATATTTCTAGCGCTTTAACAAGTATTATCTTATCCTAAAAGCCTTATGAGGTCAAGTAATAAACGCTAATTTCATCGCTTTTTTGTAAAAAGTAAAGCGTTTTTAATTTATTGTCTTATAGATGTCAAATTCGATACGGTCATTAACTAAATCGAAACTCTGAGCACGTGCTGTTATTCCCTTATCATTCTTCATAGACTGAATATTTAGGATAACCTTACCCTTCTTGCTGTCAATTACAATGTAATCAGGAAGTTTTGTTGAACGTTTAATCATATTAAGAGCATCTAAAATAGGGAGCTTCAAGGTTCCTGCCGAGAGCTCAGACACTTGAAGAACGACAGCACCCGACTCACTTACAAGAGGCGTAAAGTAAACATAGAGGGGGACTGCGTGACCTAAGACCTTGTAACTACTCTCAAAAACAATTTTAGAATTAGTCACTTTGACCTTGAAACGCATCTTATCAGTAGAATAATCTTGAGCAAACCCTCTAAGCGACGCATCAAGCTCCTCTTTACTCATACTATACTTTCCAATTTTAGTAGCTCCTTTAGGCAAGGATACTGGGCTCGTTTCGACTGGTGTCATTATTCTAACCGTCACGACACTAATTAGGGCTAGATTTAAGGCTAAAAGTCCCAAAAATAACCATTTCCATACCTTACTCACCTGACCACTCCTTCTTTGTTTGGTTTATACGTTTCAAAATCGCATCTGACATAATTTGATAACCTGTGTTGTTGGGATGAAAATGATCTTCCTCAAATAGAGCATCGTTTAAACTATCTTGGGATGATTTGGTAGGCTGTGATGTTTCATCAGAGCTCGTCACTCCACCCTTACCATTAATTCCCTTATAGAGCAGATCGTTAACTGGAACAAAGTAGACATTGTCGTACTCCTTAGACACTTCTTCGGTAGACCGGTTCCAATTATCAACAATGGTTTGCATTTCTGTCATCTCTGGAAAATTAAGATAAAACGGATTGTAAATACCAGTAATATAAATCGGTAATGTTTTATTTTCCTTACGAGCCAGCTCAATAATCTGTCGCAATCTCTTTTGATAGTCCACAGCAGCTCTGCTAAAGGTATTCACATTAAGATTGATGATATTATCCTTAATGACATGAATCACATCATTTCCACCAACAGTCAAAGTCATCAATTTTGCCTTTTTGAGATCCCTTTTGATATCCTTCTTCTCCTGCATCCTTTTGAGGATTTGATTGCTAGTGTTTCCTGCGATACCATAATTACGAGGAGTCACTTGCCAATTAAAATCTGACTCTAAGGCCTGTGATAAAATAGGAACGAAGCCCCCTTGATTGCTGCTATCACCCACACCTTGAGTAAGTGAGTCTCCAATGGCCACATAAGTTACCTTTTCTTTTTTCACAGACCTTATCTTGTCAGAAATCTTTGATGACTGATGGCTGCTTGGTATAATAAAAATGAGTAGCCCCACAAATAATAGAAAAAACAAGAAGAAGCCTGCAAAGCTTCTAAGTAATTCTGATTCTTTCAATTTATTCATAGCGAACCATCACGGCAAAGGCGTCTTCACCAGTATGTGTTTGAATGATGGAACCAGTCTCAAGAATTGAAATTGGTGCACCCAATACTTTAAGTTTCGAAGCAAGTTCATGTGCCAGCACAGGTGTTCCAGCATAGGAGACACCTATCTCAGCAACCTTGCGATCCTTGATAGCATCAATGTAAGAATCCAACCATTTCGTGAACGTTTTTGCACCACGACCTTTGGCAACAGTATTTAACTGATAGTCCTTCAATTCCATAATAACACGAATATTGAGCAATGATGATAAAAGCCCTGTAACACGACCAATACGACCACCTTTGACAAGATTTTCAAGGGTAGAGACACCAATATGAAGTTCAGATTTACTTTTCACTTCTTCTACATGTGCCACAATGTCCTCAAGACTAGCCCCTGCTTGCGCGAGTTTAGCAGCCTCAACTACTTGGAATTTTAGGCACTGATCTATAAAACCTGAGTCTATAACTGTTACATCAGCTCCTGAAAGGATAGCTCCTTGACGTGAAGCCTCACATGTCCCAGAAAGAGTATGCATAAGATGGATAGCTATAATTTGCTCTGCACCATCTTTAATCAATTTTTCAAATGTCTCAGCAAACAACCCTACTGGTGGTTGACTTGTCTTTGGTAACTCTTTACTATTCTTCATCATTTCCAGGAAACGACCTTCTTCATAAAGGTCACTATCTGAATAGATGACACCATCCACCATAACTGACAATGGAACAATAGTGATATTGTACTTTTCAACCAATTCCGGTTCAATCGTGATTGACGAATCGGTTACAATTCTGATTTTACTCATATTTCTCTCGCTTAAAACAATTTTTTTGTTCTATTATAGCATGACTAGAGAGGTTTGCCCAACTCTTTTCTTAAACAGGTTCATCCACTTTTAATAAAGCTCTAGCTTGACTCAAGGCAGCATCAGTCAAATTATCACCTGCAAGCATCTTGGCGATTTCCTCAACTCTTTCTTCAGGTGTTAGGAGACGAACACGAGATACAGTTGTCTCGTTATCACTTTCTTTAGAAATAAAGAATTGATAATCTGCAATAGCGATTACTTGAGGAAGGTGACTGATAGCCAATACCTGACCATGACTTCCAATCTTATGAATCTTTTGTGCGATAGCCTGGGCTACGCGGCCCGACACTCCAGTATCAACCTCATCAAAGACAATACTAGTTTTATCTTCTTTTCGAGCAAAGGCGGACTTAATGGCTAGCATAAGTCGAGATAGTTCGCCACCAGATGCAACCTTAACAAGCGGTTTAAATCCTTCACCTGGATTGGTTGAAATATAAAACTCAACTTGCTCATTACCATCACGGTTAAATTTCCCCTTAGTAAAGACAACTTTAAAATCAGCCTTATCCATATACAAATCACATAACTCAGTCTTTATCTCTGACTCAAGAGCGTTTGCAATCTGATGTCGTTCCCTTTGCAAGGTTTCTGCAGACGCGAGTAAGTCTTTTTCAAGTTGCTTAAGCTCTTGTTCCATAGCATCAGAAGAGCTAGAATTTCCAGTCAATAGGTTATATTCTTTACTTGAATTTTCGAGATAATCTAAGACATCATCAACAGTTCCACCATATTTACGAGTAATGGCATTAATCGTATCTAAACGGTATTCAATCTCTTGCAAACGACCAGCATCAAAATCTAAATTATCTACAAGATCTCCTAACTGTTTAGTGACATCCTCAAGGACATAGTAGGCTTCTGACAAATTATTAGAGAGTTCTTTATAATCAGAATCATACTCTTCAAGAGATTGGAGATCATTCATGGCAGAACGGACATTTGATAAGCTTGAAAAATCTTCATTATCCAGCATAACATAAGCATTCGTTAAGGTATCAGCAATCTGCTTATGATTGAGGAGTTTATCTCGCTCCTTCATCAAAGCTAGATCCTCACCTGTTTTTAGAGAGGCTGCTTCAATTTCTGCAATCTGAAAAGCTAGCATTTCAATTCTAGCCTTATGCTCTTTCTCGTTTTTCTGTTTTTCAAGAACAGCTTTTCTTAGCTCACGGTAACGATCAAAGTATTCCTGATATTCTTTTTTTGCCTGAAAAAAATCCTTGTCACCAAAGGCATCAAGCATGCTTATGTGAAGAGCAGGTCTCATAAGTTCTTCTTGGTCATGCTGTCCATGGATATCTACCAAAAAGTTGCCGACAGCTTTAAGAATCGTTAAATTGACCATTTGACCGTTGATACGGCTAACACTTCGACCATTTTGGAAAATTTCACGGCGGATAATTAACTCATCTTCAACAGGAATCCCATTGTCTTCCAAGAGACTAACTAAAGCAGGATTTTGTTCAATTGAAAAGAAGCCCTGAATCTCCGCCTTGGGGGCTGAATGACGGACAACCTCGCTAGATGCCCGTGCCCCCAACATAAGATTCATGGCATCAATGATAATGGATTTTCCTGCCCCAGTCTCTCCGGTAAGAACAGTCATCCCATTTTCAAAGTTAAGAGAAATTTCTTCAATAATTGCGAAATTCTTTATCGTAATTTCGAGAAGCATGCTTCCTCCTATTCTTCAACCCACTTGACGATTTGTCCATGTAATTCGATAGCTGCTAATTCTGACTGAGCAACCAAAAAGAGCGTGTCATCATCAGCAATCAAGCTAAAAATCAAATGCTTGTATTCATCCAAAAGAATCTTTTTGATGAGACGACTAGTCCCTGGCTGAACTAAGATATTCATAAAGGCATGTTGTCGATCAATACGCAACAAGCGGCGACAAGCAACAGAAGATTTACCTACTCGTCTAGGAGCAGTTGAGAGCCCATAGATGTACGAACCATCTTCGGTTGGCACTTTGGTAATACCAATTTCATTGATATCACGTGATACCGTAGCCTGAGTAGCCTTCAACCCCTCAGCCTGGAGTAATCTTACCAATTCCCCCTGGGTCGTAATTTTATTTTCTTGGACAATCTTTCGGATTAACTCCAAACGATCTTTCTTCTTCATTCTTCTTAAACTCCTTATGTGCTTGTGCTACAACTTCTTTGATTGAAGTTGGAACATCATTTTGAGGAGAATCTGTCTTCTCCAAGTGTGCGAGAAATTCAATGTTACCATGACCACCTTGAATAGGAGAAAAATCCAGTCCTTTAACTGAAAAGCCATAGTCAACTGCAAAAGCTGTTACGGTTTCTAATACTTTTTCATGGATACTGCTCTCACGTACAATACCATTTTTTCCAATTTGTTCACGGCCTGCCTCAAATTGAGGTTTCACAAGAGCAACAACTTGCCCTCCATCAACCAATATCTTAGCCAAAGCTGGTAGGATCAAATTAAGAGAGATGAAACTAACATCAATAGATGCAAATGATGGTAATCCCTCTGTGAAATCGACTGGTTCAGCATATCGAAAATTATATTGCTCCATAGAACGCACTCGATCATCTTGACGCAATTTCCAAACTAACTGATTGGTACCAACATCTACTGCATAAACCAGTTTAGCACCATTTTGAAGCATGACATCGGTAAATCCACCTGTTGAGGCACCGATATCAATGGTTATCATATCTTCAACTGATAGATTGAAAACAGCTAAAGCTTTTTCAAGTTTGAGTCCTCCACGACTCACATACCTAAGCTTTTCACCTTTGAGCTTCAACTCTGTTCCATCATCAATTTTTTCACCAGGTTTATCGTAACGCTCACCATTGATAACATTAACAACTAAACCAGCCATAACACCGCGTTTAGCTTGTTCTCGCGTTTCAAATAGGCCTTGTTTATAAGCCAAGACATCTACTCTTTCCTTAGGCATGGAATCTTAACCTTTCTATGATTTTCATAATATTGTCTTGCTTGAAACCTTGGTACTCAGCCAAGTCTTTGAAAATGGCCTCAGCCTTATTTAGTGATTCCTCGAGAATGGCATATGATTTTTCCAAACCAAGAAGAGCAGGGTAGGTTGATTTCCCAGCGACCACATCTTTTCCAGGCGTTTTTCCTAAGGATTCAAAGTCAGCAGTCACATCTAAAATGTCATCACGAACTTGAAAGGCAAGACCAATCAAGCGACCAGCTTCTTGAAGATTTTCCATGACTCGATCTTCTTGTTGGGCCACAATACCAGCCGCTACAAAAGGAAAGGTTAGAAGCTTACCAGTCTTATTCTCGTGAATCTTAGCCAGTTGCGATAAATCAAGTTCCAGACCTTCACCTTTCATATCCAACATCTGACCACCAACCATACCGAAGGTCCCTGACGCATGAGATAGAGCGTGAATCAATTGAACACGAATCTCTGCAGAAAGCTCTGTTTGAGCTACAAGTGCAAAGGGATCTAAAAAGAGAGAATCACCAGCTAAAATTGCCGTTGCTTCATCAAATTTTTTATGGTTTGTTAGACGTCCTCGACGGTAATCATCATTGTCCATTGCCGGTAAATCGTCGTGAATCAGACTCCCGGTATGAATCATTTCAAGACTTGCTGCAACATCAAAATGACTGGGAGTTAACTCTAAACCAAATCCTTCAAGTAAATCCAAGAAAATCAGTGGACGGATACGCTTACCGCCACTATCAACTGAATAAAGAATAGCAGTGATTAAATCGCTTGATACTGGTGGGGTTTTCTTTTGATAAAAATCCCGTATAGCAGCATCAATTTTTTTTAGCTTGGTCATTAGGCATCCATTTCCATTTCTGTACCATCTGCTTGCATAACCTTAACAAGTGTTTTTTCAGCATCTTCCAAGGTCTTCTGCAAATCTTTAGACAATACCATACCTTTTTGGAATTCAGCAATCGCATCCTCAAGAGCAACATCACCTGTTTCAAGTTTTGTGACGATAGCTTCTAAGTCCTGTAAATTTTCTTCAAATGTTTTTTTCGTTGACATTTTTCACCTCTACTTCTAGTTGTCCATCTCTCATTTGGATTGTTAATTGCTCGCCTTCAGTAATATCTTTGATAGTTGTTAGGGGCTTATCATTTTTATTGACAATAGCATAGCCCCTGGCAACAATACGGCTAGTATCTAGAGACAATAGGGCATCTTGAGCCTTCTCTAGTCTAACGCGGTTACCATTGATAGTATTCTTAGTTGTGGTCACTAAAAGTCGCTGTAAGGACTCTCGACGATCTTGATAGTTCTTAACACGAGTCGAGAGATTTAGACCGTGTAATCGCTGTCTCAAAAATTCAGCTGATTTTTGTTTGCGCTCAAAATCTTGACTCATGAAGGTTTCGAGCCTTGTTGTTAGGTGATCTAACTTTTGCAAATATCCATCATAAAGACGTTCAGGTTGCCTAAAGACAACCGATTGTGATAATTTAGCTAAACGTTCCTGATTATACTGTATGCGCCTCAAACAAGCTTGGTAGGCTCTGTTTTGTCTTTCGCGAATCCAAGCCAAAGTATCAGCCTTTGATATCGGAGTAGCAAGTTCAGCTGCTGCTGTAGGTGTAGCAGCCCTGCGATCCGCTACAAAATCCGCCAGAGTCGTATCTGTTTCGTGACCAACACTTGAAATCACAGGTAGACGACTCTCAAAAATGGACTGAACTACAATTTCCTCATTAAAGGCCCATAGGTCCTCAATTGAACCTCCACCACGGCCGACGATAAGAAGATCCAAATCTTCCCTCTGATTGGCTTTTTGAATATTTTCAACAATCTCTTGTGCCGCTCCGTCACCTTGAACCTTGGTAGGGAAAAGCAGAATCTCTACACCTGGAAAACGGCGACTAACCGTTGTAATAATGTCCCGAATAACTGCACCACTAGGACTAGTGATAACCCCAATTTTCTTGACAAAATTAGGAAGAGGTTGCTTATGACGATCATCAAAGTAGCCTTCAGCAGTAAGTTTTTTACGAAGCTGCTCAAACTGGAGGGCGAGTGCACCAATACCATCCGGCTCAGCCTTCTCAATAATAAGGGAATATGAACCACTAGGCTCATAAATCTGCACCCGACCAACAACATTAATCTTCATTCCCTCTTCAAGATCAAAACCAATTTTTTTGAAGACCCCAGCCCAAATCGTTGCCTGAATGACTGCCCCTTCATCCTTAAGAGAAAAGTACTGATGACTCGGGCGTCGGCGATAATTGGAAACCTGGCCTGTCAAATATACCCTCTCTAAATAAGGGTCACGGTCAAATTTCATTTTCAAATATTTGGTTAAGGATGTGACCGATAAATAGTCTGACACGACAACTCTCCTTTATTAACTTGACTCTGGAAAAATCTAAAGACACTAAAAAAGCTCTGTAGAACCATGATTCTCCAATACTATCAATCAGCTTTTTAATTGTTTATACGATTATCTTAGATTATACCAAAAAAGACTGTCAAAAGACAGTCTCAACCACTATTGGCTAGTGCTTTAACATGATTAAATTAGCTTGTTTTATAAGTTTTTGAACCAACGTCCCATGAACCACTTGAACCGTCAATACCTCCATAGGATTCGAGTTGTTCCTTAGTGTTTACTCGGAAAAGGAGGACATCATTACCATACGCATCATAAAGTTGTGCATAAACCAAACCATCGTCATCATCTTTCCAAGAATAGACACTCCAACCTAAATTTTTATAATTATCACCAGTTGAGCCTTGTTCTTCAGCATAGGTAGAAAAAAACAATCTCCTAACTGCTGATCAGACAAAGATGACGTACCAACTTGAGATGATTTACTATCTGATGATAATCCTTCCTTACTTTTAACCAATTGGCCATTTTCCATGGGTTAGTGACATTTTCGTTTTGGTTATTACTATACCACACTAAAGTAAGTAAAGGGATGAGCACTGCAATTAAAGCAATTCCTCCAATTACCCATCGAATTTTTTTAGGTCTTTGAGTTTATTAAAACTCGAAACCTTCCTTCCCCTAGTTCTTTCAGTTTTACGACGTCTAAATTCGCTCACAGCTTTATCCTCTTTTTCTTGAAAGTAGTCCCTCTTTTCTTTTCCTCTTGTTCCAAGAGTTTTTGCACTTCCTTACGCCACCGCGAATCACTAGTTTGAGCCAATGAAATTTGCAACTAAAAAATACGATTATCCAAAGCTTGCTCATATTCTTTGACTGCTTCTCTATCACCATTGTCAGCTAAGACTCTCAAATACTCTTCATCACTGAATTCAGCCATTCACTATTTCGCTCCAGCTTCTAAATCGTTTCTTCTATTTTCTTAAAGCCTAGGATTTTTGTCAAGTTACTAGTTTGTAACAAAATCTTACAACTGTAAAAAGCTGACGAAAATCACATCCTCAGCTTATTTCTTAGTTGTTTCTCGATAATACTTACAGTAACTTTGAAGAGGACAAGTCTGGCATTTAGGATTCTTTGCTAAACAATGATAGCGTCCAAAGAAAATCATGCGGTGATGACTGATAATCCAATCTTTCTTTGGTATTTTCTTCATCAATTCTGCTTCGATTTCCTCTACACTAGCATTTTCTGGAGCTATATTCAGCCGTTTAGAAACGCGAGAGACATGTGTATCTACAGCAATAGACGGAATACCATAGACTTCAGCCAATACGACGTTAGCTGTTTTTCGTCCAACACCAGGTAGACTCTCTAATTCCTTGTGAGTTTTGGGAACTTGTCCGTCGAAATTCGTTAAAATCGCTCTAGCAGTTTTGATGATATTCTTTGCCTTATTCTTATATAGCCCAATGGTTCTTAAGCACATTTCAACATCATCAAGATTAGCAGATGCTAAATCTTCAATTTCTGGATAACGGGCCCACAAACCCGGTGTTACCTTATTAACAGCTTTGTCAGTTGTTTGAGCAGATAAAATAACAGCAACTAGTAGTTGAAAGGGAGTCTCCCACTCCAGCTCACCATGTGCATCTGGAAACATCTTTCCCATTAAGGCCAGAGCTTCATTAACACGTTTTCTACCCAACATTATTGACCACCCCACAATTGACGGGCCGCGTCCATACCAGTTTTGAACTCATCCGAAACCTGATGATGTTGTTTCTTTCCTTGATGCTCCAAACGACGTTCTTCAACTTGAATTTTAGTAGTAATACCACTTAATTTCCAGTTACGAAGAACCCCTTTGATATAATTCCAGTTGGTTTTTCGGTTAAATACTGCCTCTTTCAGAGCTTCACGGATTAATTCCGGGTCAGTGTGTTCTTCCTGAATTTCCTTATTTAAATCTTCTATTACCATAGGATTCAAGATTCCCAAAGCCTGTTCCAACTCATCTGTCAATTGTTTAATAAGCTGTGTATTTGTTGGTTGGCCAGCAACAGGACCTGTCGTTGAATTTTCACTACTCACTAGCTTGTCTAACACTGCTAGGGCAGGTGAAGCATCAACAACCATCTTAATTTCATTATTAACTTTAACAGTCGTAAAATCAAGGAGTCCGGCCTCAGTTAATGTCGTAATACTTTTATTAACCTCAGTGGGGGTCTTTCCAGTTGCCTGCGCTATCTGGCTAGAGGCCACTTCTCCAATCTGAGTAGTCGTTTGTAGATAGAGAAACTGCCAAACTAAAAAGTCATCCGCTGATGGAAAAATATCCTTAAAGTGAAAAAATAAGGCATTTGGAAGGACTAGATTTCCTGTTCGATACTGTTCAAAAAAACTCATATTTACCTTTCAGAGTAGATAGGTCAATTCAAAAAATTTTATGTTTTAACATAAGTCTTTTGAGAAACCTACTACAAATAACCGTAGAATGAAAAATCGTTTTCCAACTCTTCTAAACGATAGGGTGTTTCTTGATATACAGCGTAGTTAATCCAATTACTAAAGAATGTTGATGCCGCAAGGTTCCAACGAAGTTTTGGTTCCTGACTTGGATCATCCCCAGGAAAATAGTTTGCTGGCACATCTGGATTGATGCCTACTTCCAAATCCCTTCGATATTCTCTAGCAAGAGTATCACGATCATATTCGAAATGACCAAAACTGTAAACTTCACGAAGATCCTTGCTTGCCAGAATGGACAGACCTACCTCTTGACCTGATGCAACAACGTCTAAATCTGTTTTATTCTTGATATCTTCCAGAGTCACCTCTGTATAGCGTGAGTGCGGTGACACAAAGCTATCATCAAAGCCATTCATGAGGAAATTTTCTGGCATGTCAACAGTTTGCTTATAGATACCTGATAATTTCTCTGACAAAGGAAACTTATCAACCCCATGTTTGTAATAGAGACCTGCTTGAGCTCCCCAACACAAGTGAAGAGTTGAATAAACATGCTTTTTAGACCAGTCAAAAACTCGTGTTAATTCCTGCCAATAATCAACTTCCTCAAAAGGCATTTGTTCAACAGGAGCCCCTGTTACGATAAGACCATCGTAATACTTGTCCTTGATTTCATCAAAAGTCTTATAGAAGGTTTCCATATGTTCAGCGTGGGTATTTTTTGATTTATGACTAGCCATATACAGAAACTCTACGTTAATTTGGAGTGGTGTATTTGCTAAAAGACGTAGCAACTGAGTTTCTGTCACTTCTTTAGTTGGCATTAGGTTAAGGATCAGGACCTCCATTGGTCTAATATCCTGGCTACTAGCTCTATTCTCATCCATGATGAAGACATTTTCCGAACGCAATACATCAAGAGCTGGTAACTTATTATCAAGTTTTATAGGCATAACAACATCTCCATCCTTGTTTATTCTATCTTCATATTATAAACCGGGTAAATATTGTTATCAAATATATATTTTCTCTAGTTAGCTATAACTTTAAACTATATGATGACACACTTATTTTTTAAAAGAGTTAAAAAGGCCCTGAGGCCTTTTGTAAAACATAGATAGTTTTATCCTGGGAAGTTCATCAATACTTTAGCGTCATAACCTTCGATTGCTTCACGACCATTAAGTCCGTCAAGCTCAATCAAGAAGGCACATCCAGCAACGACACCACCTAGGCGTTCAATCATTTCAATTGTTGCTTTGACAGTACCACCAGTAGCCAAGAGATCGTCAACGATAAGTACACGTTGGCCTGGTTTGATTGCATCGGCATGCATGCAAAGAGTATCGACACCATACTCTTTTTCATAATCGACTGAAATCACTTTACGTGGCAATTTACCAGGTTTACGAACTGGCGCAAATCCAATACCAAGTTCAAAGGCAACTGGGCATCCAACAATGAAACCACGTGCTTCGGGACCAACAATCATGTCAATCTTCTTGTCAGTCGCATATTGAACGATTTCACGAATAGCATAGCTATAAGCGTTTCCATCAGCCATCAACGGGCTAATATCGCGGAAAGTAACCCCTTCTTTAGGGTAGTTTTCAATAGTTGCAATATAATCTTCTAATTTCATTTGTTCTTCCTATGGGCATTTTGCCAAAAAATATTTACATATTATTATAGCATGAATCCATGGATTTAGAAAATACTAACCTCTAGATTCTAAACCAATTATCTTAGTTAGGCACTACTGCTCCTGATTGTAGAGCCAATCATAAATTTCCTGTGGTGTTCCCAAAGCCATGAGTTCTTGGAACTTGACAAGACGTTTAAGGTCCTGGAAAATCTTGCTTTCCTCAATATCACGTTTTCCAGCCTCTTTATTAACTGTCATGACACCATTATCAATAGTGACAAAGCCCAATTCATCAAAAATTTGAATCATCTTGATGAGAAGAATTTTATCAATCTTAAGATAATGACTGAGGTCATCTAATTTATAGCGCACATCAAATTCTGGGAATTGATAAATGGTTTTATAGAGCCTTGCAAATTGCTCTCTAGTTCCATAGCCTGTCAGATAATAGGCTTCCTTAATGCGATTCTTAAAATAAATGGCCTGGAATTCCTTACCGTCAAACCACTCTTTTAATTCCGTCTCTGAATTCGGTAGGGTGTCGAGGACAACTGCAGTTGCTTCGTCTGAGGCCTCTTCTACAGTTGGTAGGCCCTCAGGTAGTACCATATTTTTTGAGCGAAAATCAAATAACTGAACATTGTCCACGCGCACATCTGCCAACATGAGCTGTAGTGTTGTCTGGCCATTCCATACATTAACGGACAGCGTCACTGCTAATTCCAACCCCTGAGCTTGCTGAAATTCTTGAAGCAGATGCCCTTTGTTAAAGGCGACAACATCAAAACTAGCCTTGCCTTGCTTAACCTTAAACTTAAGATGAGCTCCATTTTGCCCCATAGTTCTAGCTTGAGTAACGGTAATATCATGTAGCCAAAAGACTGGCTTTTTATTATCCATACCAAAAGGTGCTAGTTTTTCGAGGCTCCTTATGGTATCCAAGCTAAGCTCACCGAGTTGTAGCTCCTCGTCTAAATTAAGCGTATTTTTGGCACTCGTATCAATGTCATTATCGTAGACATAACTACATAAAATATCTGAGAGTTGAGTAAGATTTTCCTCCGGAAGGGTCATACCAGCTGCTCCAGCGTGCCCTCCAAATGTAGTAAAGATGTCTCTGTGGTCATCAAGTGCATGGAAGATATTGATAGATTCCAAACTACGAGCTGACCCCTTAGCCAAGCCATCTTCAATATTTAAAACCACTACTGTCTGACTGATTTGCTCCATGATGCGGCCAGCAACAATGCCGAGTACACCAGGATGCCAGCCTTCCTTAGCCAAAACCTGAACTGGTTTATCCAAGTCTACCATGCTCATGGCTTCATCAAAGATGTTTTGAACAACTTCCTTACGTTCTTCATTTTTGGCATTGATTTCCAGAGCAATGGCTTGCGCTTCCTCATCGTCAAATCCGGTTAATAGTTCAATAGCTGGGTTTGGATCGTCTAAACGTCCTAAGGCATTGAGTTGAGGGGCTAGTTTGAAAGCCACTGTTTCTTCAGAAATTGTTGTTAGGTCTACTTCGGAAATACGGAGCAATTCTTGAAGCCCAATACGCTCAGTAGTCTTGAGAATTTCAAGTCCAACCTTAACCATAATACGATTTTCATCGGTCAGGCTAACCATATCAGCAATAGTCCCTATAGCTACCAAATCCAACATCTCTGTTGGTATGGTCTCGAGGAGGGCCGTTGCTATTTTGAAAGCTACTCCACAACCTGCCAAATACTTAAAGGGATAATCAGCGCCTGGATGTTCTGGATGAACAATGGCATAAGCTTCTGGAAGCTGTGACGGCATGCTATGGTGGTCTGTGACGATAACATCCACACCTTGCTCTTGCGCATAAGCGATAGCCTCATTCCCAGCTACCCCATTATCCACTGTAATGATGAGTGAAATACCTTCCTGCTCAATGAAATACTTATAGACACTTTCGTTTGGTCCATAACCATCTGTAAAACGGTTTGGCAAGTATACTCGAGCTTCAGCTCCCATCATTTCAAGGGCTTCTTTGACAATCGAGGCTGACGTCATACCGTCCGCATCGTAATCTCCATATACTAAGATTTGTTCATAATTTTCAATAGCCTGACGGATTCTAGCCACTGCTTTATCCATATCATGAAGCAGATAAGGATCATGAAGGTGCGATAAATCTGCCTTTAGAAAGTCTTCAAGTGCCTCTTCTGTCCTAATGCCACGTTCATAGGCAATCTTGGCTGCTGTTTTTGCCAGTCCATGTTCTTTAGCAAGTTTAAAAAAGCCAGCATCTGGCTCTTTTGTGTTTATTTTCCAATCATACGTTGATGTAATCATGTTATTCTTTCTTTATTTATAATTAAAGCTTGTTCGTGCAAGGTAATCAGCTATCGTGGGAAAGAGTGTATAGCCTTTGTAAGCAACTGCTAAGAGTCGTGGTAGATTAACTTCACGTTTATTTTTGCCCATAATACGGACAATCTTTTTAGCCACATATTTAGGACTGAGGACAAACTTCTTAACACTCTCAAGATAAGCTCCAGAGGGATCAGCTTGATCGAAGAAAGATGTCTCAATTGGACCTGGATTGACCGTAGTCACATAGACTCCCTTATCAGCCAGCTCTATACGCAAGGCATCTGAAAAGCCAATTACCGCAAACTTTGTTGCCGCATAGACACTTGAGTTGGCTGTCGCAATTTTCCCTGCCATGCTGGCGATATTGATGATATGGCCATAGCCTTGCTCTACCATTTTCTCTGCAATTAAGCGTGAAAAAGTCATTGTCGCCAAGGTATTGATGTCAAACATATCACGAACTTCTTGACTAGTGTAATTATCATAAGACTTAAATTCACCGAAGCCAGCATTATTGATAAAAACATCAATACGGCCAAAGCATTGATAGAGATAATCGACCATTTCTTTAATGGCATTGTCGTCTCTGAGGTCAATAACAAGACAGGTTTTATTTTTCACATGGCGATAGCATTTCTCAAGTTTGTCCTTGTCTCGTCCCAAGAGGATAATGCCGTCACTGAGGGAGAGCTGCTTGACAATTTCTTGAGCAAGACCTCCTGAGGCACCAGTAATAGCGATAATTCGTTGTTTAGCCATTAGATTTCTACCTCTTCCAAGTCACGAACGATGTGAGTGTTTTCAAAAATCGTTTTAGCATCTGCTGCCATCTTACCGATATCACGCCCCAAAAAACGTGCTGATACGTGATTTAGAAGAAGGCGTTTAGCTGACGCATCCCTAGCTACTTGGGCTGCTTGCATATTCGTTGAGTGACCATGGCTCTTGGCAATTTTTTCATCACCCTTACCATAAGTAGACTCGTGGACCAGGACATCTGCCCCCAATCCAAGTCGAACACTGGCATTTGTCTTACGGGTATCACCTAAGATAGTGATAACCTTACCTTTCTTAGGTGCGGAAATAAAGTCTTTGGCAATGATTTTCGTTCCATCTTCAAGAACCACATCTTGTCCATTCTTAATTTGTCCAAAAAGCGGACCAAATGGTACGCCTGCTGCCTTAAGGGCCTCAGCATCCAAGGTGCCTTCGAGATCCTTTTGAACCACACGGTAACCAACACAAAAAATGGTGTGATCCAACTTATCTGCATAAACAGCGAACTTGTCATCTTCCATAACCAAACCTAGACTATTTTCATCAATTTCCTTAAAATGCACATGATAAGATAAGCGTGTCCCTGAGGTACGAATGCTGGTCATGACGTATTGCTTAATACCAACTGGTCCATAAACTTCAAGGTCAGTTTGTTCTTCGCTAGATTGGAAGGAACGACTCGCCAGGAAACCTGGTAAACCGAAGATATGGTCCCCGTGCATATGTGTAATAAAGATTTTTTTAACTTTACGGGGTTTGATTGTTGTTTCTAAAATCTGACGTTGAGTTCCTTCCCCACAGTCAAACATCCAGACTTCGTTGATTTCATCGAGGAGCTTTAAAACCAGACTCGATACATTACGAGACTTGGATGGCTGTCCGGCGCCCGTCCCTAAAAATTGTAATTCCATGACTTTCTATACTTTCTATCTATCGTTTTTCTTATTTTTGGACAATATAAGCCAGGCATTCACGCTGAGCAAATCCATAATAAACAGTTTGCCCTTTATCTTTATATTGAGACAAAAGTTCCACTAATTCATCTTGATTGAAGCTAGCTAACTTAATGACATTTCCCTTCAGTTTAGTGACACGACTAAGTAACTGAGTCTCTGGTGTCAACTCTTCCAATACTTCTTCATCAAAGTCAACCTTGGCCATTTTAACTTGAGTCCCTTCAAGATAAACCTTATATTGTGGGAAAACTTGAGCAAGCTCAAACAAAATATCAGTCGTTGGAACCTCTAAATGCTCTGCAAAGACTAGGGCCACTTCATCAGCATTTTCATAGCAAAAACCATAAGATTTTCCTGACAGATTGAGACGAATAAAGGGCTTGTGTTCATCAAAAGATGGTACTGGATTAAAGAGGTTAAGTTCTTTCGAAAGCTCCAAATAGTAATCCGTTGCTGCTTCTGGAGACTGTTTCTGGTAAATCTCTGCAAAATAAGCATTAATAACACTTGGTGGTGGCGTAATAAAGGCCAGTTTTTGATTGTCTGAAAGGTCTGACAAGGTATTTTGAAGATATACCTTATCTAAACTTGTAAAACCACCATATTTTAAAGCTAAATCCATATAATCAGTCATAAAACTCTTCCAATTTCCATTTATTTTTCGGTGAAATATAGCCTGTAATTTCTTCCACTTCTGTCTCAAAACTATAGCTATCTAACAAGGCTAATTGACTCAACTGATAAAGTTTATAAGCTTGGTCCTGATTAACCTTAATACTAAAGTGTTCAAAATTCTGTTGAATTTCATCAATCAAGAGTTTTCGCAAAGCCTCACGACTTCCCTTGTCACGCGCTGAGAGACGAACATTAGGAAAGACTGTTGCTACTAAGTTATTCGCCACGTCCATCTTATTGTAGATAGCTAGGCGAGGAATATCAGTCATGTCCAGTTCTTTAAGGATATCTAAAACCACGTTTTCATGTTCTTCATGATTCGGATCACTAGCATCGATGACATGCAAAAGGAGGTCCACATTACGACTTTCTTCAAGCGTCGACTTAAAGGCAGCCACCAATTCTGTTGGCAAATCCTGAATAAAACCAACCGTATCTGTCAAGGTCACTTGAAACTGATCTTTTAAGTATATTTTCTTAGTCGTTGCATCCAGAGTCGCAAAAAGTTCATTGGCCTCATACTGCTTATCATCCGTCATAAGGTTCATAATAGTTGATTTCCCAGCATTGGTATAACCTATCAAGCCGATTTTAAAGGTAGTTGAGTCGACACGCTTTTCACGAATGGTCTCTCGGTTCTTCTCAACAATCTTTAATTGGCGTTCAATATCCGCAATCTGGTTACGAATAGAACGACGATTGAGTTCCAGCTGACTTTCACCAGGACCACGGCTACCAATGCCCCCTGCTTGACGACTGAGCATAATTCCCTGACCAGATAAACGGGGCAACATGTATTTGAGCTGAGCTAGATGAACTTGAAGTTTTCCTTCATGACTTCTAGCTCTCATGGCAAAGATATCCAAAATCAATTGCATGCGATCAATGACTTTTACGCCAAATGCTGCTTCAAGATTGGTATTTTGACGTGGGGTTAAACGGTTGTTGACAATGACCGTAGTAATCTCATCCGTGTCCACCATAGCCTTGATTTCCTCTAATTTTCCTGAACCTACGAAGGACTTACTATCATAGCGTTCACGTTTTTGGGTATAGCTAGCTACAACCTCTGCTCCTGCTGTTTTGGCAAGACTAGCAAGTTCCTCCATGGACATGTCAAAATTCTCTGTCTCTTGCAATTCAACACCTACTAAAATAGCACGTTCTTGCTGCTTGGCTGTCTCTATCATAGCAAACCCCTTTTCGAAATAGTCGCCTTCTATTATACCACAGGGAGATCTAAAGAGAAGGGGACAGACCTTAATTTTTTATAAAGAAAAACAAGTTGGATTGTCCAACTTGCTTCTAATTAGTGTTTACGTGTTGGTTTCTTTTTAGACCCCTTACGACGCTTGCCTTGGTGAAGGCTAGGTATAATTTGAGAAATCGTTTGACGTAATTTCACAGTAGCCTTATCAACCTTATCTTTAGCCTTGACCAATTCTTGTGAGGCCTTGATTGCACTCTTCGAAGGTTTGTTTTTCTTAGTTTTGGTCTTAGACACTGCCTTTACTTTACTAGTCCCAGATGCACGCATACGACGAGACATAGCCAGAAGAATTTTATTTTCTTCGTTGAGGTTGGTATGGTAGGCCATGGAAAGCACTAAGCCAACACCAATCAAGTTTGAGATGAGTGAAGATCCACCTTGAGAAATAAAAGGCAAAGGAATACCTGTCAGAGGAAGAATTCCTACTGCCGCCCCAATATTTTCAAAAATATGGAAGACAATCATCATAATAAGACCAGTAGAAATAAAGGTATAGAAGCGGTTATTAGACTTGAAAGTCACTCGCAACATGCGATAAATGAGGAAGAGATAGGTCAACAGAACCAATCCACCGCCTACTAAACCAAAGTCTTCTGCAATAACCGTGAAAATCATATCACTCTCACGAACTGGTACATTCAAATCAAGGTGATTAAAACCTTTTCCATAGATACCACCAGTACCTATCGATATCATCCCTTGTGTCTGTTGAAAGGCGATGCCATCCGCATAAGTGAAGGGGTCCAACCAAGCTGAGATACGGTTAATCTGATAAGTCTGAACCCCTAACTTGAGCAAGATTTCCTTTCCCCAATCTGTGATAAACACCATTATAAACAGAGCTATACTTGCTGCAAAGACTAGCACTACCGGTAAGATGATACGCCAGGATATTCCCGAAACCACTATTATACCCGCTAAAATAGCGAGGAAGACTAAGGCCGTTCCCATATCACCTTGAAGAACCAGTAAGCCTAAGACAGGAAGCGTGACCGCTACATATTGGAAAAGTAACAACCAGTCATCTTGAAGCTCAGTTACTTCTTTTCCTTGTTTAGCCCGAACACCTATTCTCGAAAGAAAAAGGATGTAGGATATCTTCATAAATTCTGATGGTTGAAAAAGGGTGACTGATCCAATACTGACCCAGTTTTTTGCTCCTGTCGAGGCAACCAAAGAAGGTGAATAAAAAACAAGAGGCAAAACCATAAGTCCCAAGCCAAAAATATAAAGCCAGGGAGTGACCTTCCAAAGAAACTCTGTATTACATAACATGACAACAAAAGCAAGTACTGAACCAAGAAAAATCCATAGTAATTGCTGAGACATGACATGAACGAGATTCTTTGGATAATCAAAATTTGTCGCGATAAAAATTGAGACCATACCAACCAGCAGTAAGATAAGGACTGGCAAGAGAATCGAGTAATCTATCCGATTTTCAATAGTATTTTTTGACTTAGCCATGTGTACTCCAAAATAAAGATTTAGCAAGAGTTATTATACCACTTTTTCGGCCAGACAAATGACCTGAATGTGTAAAAAGTTGTTAATTTTAACGAAAAAAGAAACCACAAAAAACGTGGATGATTCACCATAAGAAAAGAGTTCATAGACAAAGGTAAAGACCAGGCTAAAAATAGTTAAACCAATATAGGTGGTGAAAAAGTGCTCGCTAGCAGATTTTTTAGTAACCGATGTAAACGATATCGCTCACCGCCCTTTCTGAGATTTTGTTTCCGTTTGTGGGTTGGCTTATTAATGACTTGACCATTAGAATACATGGTTGATGAGTCACCAACATCAAGGTTGTAACCAGTCATCACGCCATAAGATTTCATCAACTCTGCCATTTCATAAAGAGTCAATCCTGACGACTCACTGGTACGACCATCAGAGACAATGACAATGTAGTGTACACTTCTATCACTTTCTTCATTGATGGCAAAGATAGCATTATGTTGCTGGGCAATACTTGAAGTGACGTCAGTTATATTGGTACCATAGGTGTTTTGTCCAAAGCTGTTTTAAGGTAGTCTGCACTTGAAAGCTTGATATCAGCAACATAGTAAGTGGAATCACTAGCTTTACCCGTCGTGATTTCAATTTCCATATTGTCATCTTTATAAGTCGTATCCGTCTTAGTGACATCACCAGTGCTGGTAGATGCTGTCGACGAATTGCTTGAAATTAGCATAACAAGCAAATCTTAAAATCTTCTATAAATCCCATAACAGCGTCTTTCCTTTAAGTTTCCCTTAAGAAAAGACAGCCTCAACTGAAGCTGTCTGTTCTATATAATCATATCTTCTGTAATTTCGAATTCTCTCAAGAGCTCCTGAATCTTATCAAAGTTCAGACGAAAATGCTCCAATTTATGCCCATCAGAGCCAATAGAATACTTGCGACATCCCAAATCCTTGACAAGGGCCAAGACATAACGATAAAGACCTTCATGATGATAAAGGTACATGCTCTTTGAATTCAGCTCAAAAGCCAAATCATTAGCAATCATTTTCTTAAAAATACGTTTAAGCTGATTCTCATAAGCTTTTAGCTCATCAACAGTCACATCAAAAAGACGGAAACCATAGTCAAAGTGGGCCAGAACATCTGCGTCCACACGACCAACAGCATACTCCAACTTATCCAGATATTCTTGAATAATGTTAGCCTTGTCCATATCAGCCACCTCATCATCAAGATAATCATTAACCCCATTATGGTGAACAGAAAGCAGTTTGAGATCATAGTCCTTACCATACAAAAAGTCTAAAATATCGCTTTCTCTAGGCTGGTAATAGCCAATCTCGATGCCTCGTTTAATACGATTGCCATACTTGAGGTTGAGTTTTTCAACCTCATGACTATAAGACTCGTAATCTGGCACATCGTCCTGTTTCGTATAGGGATTAGAGAGATCATAATGCTCAGTTGTTACAATCTCGCCATCAAAATGGGTTAAATAATCAGTAAAATTCGCATCCGAATCATAGGAATGATGGGTATGCAAATGGTTATCACGAATAAACATCATTACTCCTTATTTTTTAAATAGCTTCTCACCTGTTTATGGGCTAGCCAGGTCAATCCCATCATGATTCCTTCGTACATTATAAAGAAAATCACAAAACATTGAAGGAAATACTCTTCTGGCAAAATATTAATAATCGGGTCAAGCATTGGATTAAAAAGCCAACTACTATCTCCAGGAAAGAGAGCCTCATGAAAGAGAATGAAGAAATGATCAAATCCTAGGAAAAATCCCACTACTCCAATAAGGATTGGTAAAACAGCTAGACTTAGATAAAGTCTACGATAGAGACCAAAAGTCCCCTTCTTCACATTTCGACAAAGAAAGCTCACAGCTGGATAAGCCAGTAGGACAACAAGGATCTGAACCAGATGAAAGAGCCACTTGACATCATGAAAATGCTTAAGACCACTCTCCGACGACGGAAAATCAGGCATGGCCAAACGGCCCACCCAAGGAAAGGTCAGATACCGCATGAGGACATTAAAGTTATGCCAAAGATCACTTTTGCCGATAACGACATAGTTCAAAAGATGCATCCAGTCAACATCAAAATAATAGAAGCCCCATGCTAGGTAAATCGTGACCAGAATAGACAAGGCCAGGAGCCAAATAGGAGTCAACACTGCTTCAATATTAGTTCGCATCAAAATCCCACTCCGCTAGACTAGCAAGTACATGGTCTGGTTTTACTGGTAAATCCACAACTTCTTCCGCCTTGGTGAAACCAGTCGTCACAAGAAGTGTTGGAAAGTCATTTTTAATGCCAGCTGTAATATCAGTCAAGTAATTATCACCAACCACAATAGTTTGGCTACGTTCTGTTCCAAGGATTTCAAGAGCCTTGTTCATGATAATAGCTTTAGGCTTACCAATAATGATTGGTTTCACACGCGTCGCTGCCTCAATAAGGGCCAAGAGGGAACCAGCACCTGGAAGCAGACCTCGTTCTGTTGGGATATTCAAATCTGGGTTTGTCCCAATAAACATAGCCCCTTTATGGATAGCAAGGGTTGCTTTAACCAGCATTTCATAAGTGACATCACGGTCCAATCCCACTACCACATAATCAGGATTTTCCTCATCTACCGTATAACCAGCATCCGCAATAGCAGATTTAAGCCCAGTCTCACCAATAACATAAACTGTCTTACCACGATTCATATCATTCATGTAGTCAACTGTCGCCAGGGTTGCTGTATAAATAGTTTCAAGAGGCGTTTCCAACTCGCACTGATTACACAAAAGCTCTTGGACCATCTCTGGTGTACGCGTACTGTTATTAGTCACAAAAAGATAGGGAATCTGGCGCTTCTGCAACTCCTTAACAAAGGCCTCCCCTTCAGGAATACGATCCTTCCCCTTATAAATGGTTCCATCTAAATCAATCAAATAACCTTTATATGTCATCTTACTCGTCTCCTATTTCTTTCCATTGAATAATGGCCTGGGCATGAACATTACCATCAACACAAATCTGGTGTTGACTGCTCAAACTGCCTTGGTCAAACTCATAGCCAGAATAAATTTTTGAGCCATGATGGATTTCTTTAACGTACTTGAGATCAATATGGGCTGGTGTGTACTCGGTCAAAAAGTCCAAATCGAAAACATCCAACATCCACTCTAAGTACTTACTATTATTAACGTGTCCATTCATGTCCAGGTCAAAATAGCGTACACGGTATAAGATCTCAAGCGGATTTTCCAAAGTCTTATAGCGAGGACCTCGAAGCAACTTTTTAATCTTATCTGCTCCATAAGGTGCTACCACCTCATCTGGCACCTCCGCTACCTTACGCGTTTCATAATCCATGAGGGCAAAGGTAGTCTTAAAGAGCATGATTTGCTGACCAGCCTCATCTGTGATATAAAAATTACGGTAACAGAAAATTTTATTATAGGAAATGGCTTCCGTTGTAATGGTTACTTTTTCATTGTAGCGAGGCAAACGGTCAATCTCAATAGCATAGTCTGTCACAATCCAAACAAGACCGTAATTATCAAAAACGTCCTTATCCGTATTACCCAGAGATTCTGACTGCATGCCAGAGACTTGCAGTGAAAAAGCCAATAAGTGTGGCAATTTCACATGATGTGTGATGTCCGTCTCATAAAACGGAATCTGATAAGGAATGCTAAATTTTAATCCCATCTAATCCTCCAAGATAAATTGCTCAGCGACACTATCCCCCAGAAAGAGTCCACGTTTCGTCATACGAACAACCTCTGGATCCTTGACCAAGAGACCATCTGCCTGTAGTTTTTCCACAATGTCTCCATAAGTATCCGCAAATGACATACCAAACTTCTCTTCAAACCGTTTGATAGACACACCCGACTTTTTACGTAAACCAAGGAAAAACTCCTCCTCCATCATCTCCACCTTAGTCAGATGTTCTTCATTGAGTTTAGCATGACCATCCTCGGCTATAGCCTTTAGGTAATGTTGGATCGGTCCTCGATTACGGTAACGAACACCATTCACATAACCAGAAGCCCCAGCACCAACTCCATAGTATTCATCATTATTCCAATACATGAGATTATGTCGGCTCTCCATCCCGGGTTTGGTAAAGTTAGAAATCTCGTAGTGCTCAAAACCATTTTTTTCCAACTCTTGGATAATATAGTCAAACATCTCTGCTTCCAAGTCCTCAGTGGGTAGATTGAGCTTACCCCGACGCATCTTATTCATAAAGACCGTGTGATGTTCCAATATCAAACTGTAGAGACTTAGATGTGGAATATCCAGTTCCAGTGCCTTTCTCACATTTTCCTTGACTTGGTCCATAGTTTGACCAGGCAGAGCATAAATGAGGTCAATGGAAATATTATGGAAACCAGCAGACTTCAAGCTATCAATGCTTTCATAAATCTGTGCTTGATTGTGACTGCGACCAATTTGACGCAAGTGTTTGTCATCAAAAGTCTGAACCCCTAGAGATACCCGATTAACAGCAGATTTTTTTAGTACTTCAATTTTATCAACCGTCAAATCACCAGGATTGGCCTCAATGGTAAACTCCTCCAGCTTTGATAAATCCAAGTTCTTCTGAAGATGACTTAAAAGGTAGTCCAATTGCTCAGCAGAAATAGCTGTGGGTGTCCCCCCACCAATATAAAGGGTACGAAGCTCCTTGATATCTGAAAGCTCCCACTCACGAATCAAAGCCCGTAGGTAGTCATCAACGGGCTGATTTTTAATAAATACCTTGGAAAAGTCACAATAATAACAAATTTGTGTGCAAAATGGGATGTGCACATAAGCTGATGTTGGTTTTGTTTGCATGTAACTATTCTACCATTTTTTAGCAGAAATGAGACCTTGAAAAAGAAGAGTTTGACGTAAAAAAGAAGCCATCTCTCCAGATAGCTTCTTTACTTCATTTTGTTAATGAAAATGGAAAAGCATTGTAGTGGCTATAATCAAAGGTTGGTCCCAAATCAGAGATAACTTGAACTGGTGTGTATGTGATATTTTCAAGAATAAAACTAGGCTTAACTTGGAAACCAGATCCCCCTATTCCAGTAAGGCCAGAGAGTAATTGCCACCTTACTAAACGTAGAGATTACCAGAAATCTGTACAGCTTTTGCAGTTATAAAACTTTGACAATAGGGTTCGTAAGCGATATTAAAATTTTCCTTTGAAGTAATGTTTTCATCAGCATTAACTGCAAAACTAATATCTGTTGCTTGAGGACTCATACCAGTCCAGGTTCCAACCAAGGCTGATGGAACAGGAGAGTCACTTTGGGTATCAGGTGTTACTTAGCCAGACTTATTTGACTCAGTAGTAGCACTACTACTTGTTCCTGATTGAGTATCAGTTACAGCTGTAGCTTGATTTCTTTTACTGAGCTATATTCAGAATCACTTGCTAAGTCTTGGCCTTTTTAGCAGATTTCCTTTCAGTAGTTTTTGTCTTTGCTAATGACTTTACTACTTTAGAAGTTGAAGTTGTAGATGATGATGTAGTGCCTTTTTCTGACTTGAAGCCACATCCGATAAGAGCCCCAGAAAAAGTTACAGATAACAAAACAAGTGAACAAACACGGATAACTATACTTTTTATTTTCATAAACCTTTTTTCTGTATGTATATTACATTACAAAATTCAAGTGTTGTTTGTAATTTTGTAACTTTTTGTAATGTTTTGTCGTTCTGTTATAAGTTAATAGGTACTTTTAACCAAAAAAGCCTATCACTCCCACAGGAATGATAGACTCTTGACTATTATTTAAGTACTCCTTATCTTATCTGATATTAGCGAGTACCTTCTTTTTCAAGATAACCTGAATAGGGATGATCGTAGCATCTTCCAAGACAATAATGCGTTTACTACCATTCACAACTATAAAATAGTATAAACCTTTCTCGACGTGGTAGATATCGTTAACACTCTTAGCCTGATAACCGTGTGACTTAAGGGACTTCTGTATTTCAGCAAACTCTTTTTGTACCTTACTATTATCACCTCCGCCTGATTGATCCATCAGATATTCTTTTAAAGGTGTAAGAATTAAGATACCTATATCATCAGAATCTGTAGTCATTACTCAATTTTTCAGAGATAGTCACTTCTCCTTTTGATTCATCTTCATAATTAAATGTCTTCCATTTTCCAACAAAAACTTTTGGAACCTCTTCCTTGTGAAAAAGACATTTCTTTTTGAAATTTTTGGTGTTGGAACCGTAGTAGTCTAGGTCTGATAAGGTTAAATCTAGAACAAAGTTTGCCCCATCCTTCTGAATCAGATTATAGTAGCCAACCCCTTTCCGTCTTTACCAATACAACCTCTTTTGTCTGTAATTGGTATTTCTTGTCAAAATCAGCAATCGTTTTTAGTTTTGAATCACTAACGTCTTCTAAGCTTGTTTCAAACTTCTGTCTAACTTTCTGACCAATAGAGATTTCTTTGATTTCTTCTTCCCTATAACCTACAACGAGTTTTGACTTCTTCCCATTTAAGTCATAAACCAAACCAGTATTATTACTATTTACCCACAAACCACCCAAGTTTGTTTCTTTGGAAGAAAATAAAAAATCCAAGACTTGTTGTTAGAACAAGAAGTAAAGCAATGGCAAGATCTATAAACGTCTTCTTTCCAAACTTTTTCTGTTTAACAAAGACAAGCTGCTTTGCAGAGGGGTGATTGACCATTTGACCAGTCATTTGATTTGATAAAAGCATGGCTTCTTCAGTTATAGTATTACCGTTGTTGGTAAAATTAGCTTATCTTCCTTCCATAACAAATTCACCATTTAAAAGGGCCTGCTGGCACTCCTGAATAGTGGCTTACGATTATTAATCACTTCAAAATATTCAATCAATTCTTTTCTATTCAACATCTCTCCTAACAATTCTTAATAGAAAAATCTATCACTAGTTTATAAGTGATAGATTTTCCAATTATTTAAGCACTTCTTGTGTCTTAGCGTAGTTAGCTTCAACAGCTTCTTTTTCAGCTTTCCACCAGTCTTGGTGATCTGTGTACCACTTAATTGTTTCTTCCAAACCTGATTCGAAGTTTGTGAATTGTGGTTCCCAACCAAGTTCTTCACGCAATTTTGTTGAATCAATAGCGTAACGCAAATCGTGACCAGCACGGTCTGTCACACGGTCGTAAGCATCTTTTGGTTGACCCATTTTTTCAAGGATGAGCTCAAGAACTTCCTTGTTGTTCTTTTCACCATCAGCACCAATCAAGTAAGTTTCACCGATACGTCCCTTAGTAAGGATGGCCCAAACACCGGTTGAGTGGTCATTAGTGTGAATCCAGTCACGGACGTTTCTACCATCACCATACAGTTTTGGTTTAATTCCTGACAAGATATTGGTAATTTGACGTGGGATGAATTTTTCAATATGTTGGTATGGTCCATAGTTGTTTGAGCAGTTTGAGATTGTTGCTTTAACACCAAATGAACGAACCCATGCTTTAACAATAAGGTCTGAAGCAGCCTTAGTTGATGAGTAAGGTGATGATGGGTTATATTTTGTTTCTGCTGTGAATTTTTCTCCAGGACCTTCACCATGTCCAGGGAGATCTTCACGCAATGGAAGGTCACCATAGACTTCATCTGTTGATACATGGTGGAAACGAATATCGTATTTACGAGCAGCCTCCAAGAGTGTGTATGTACCAATGAAGTTAGTGTGGATAAATGGCGATGGGTCGTTCAATGAATTGTCATTGTGGCTTTCAGCCGCATAGTGAACGATGGCATCCGCTTTAGCAGCCAATTTGTCTACCAATTCGGCATCAGCAATATCACCAACAACTAATTCAACACGGTCACCAAGGATTTCTTCAATGTTGGCACGGTTACCAGCGTATGTGAGTTTGTCAAGTACAGTCACATGAACGTCCGGATGATTATTGTAGACATAGTGTACGAAATTTGAACCAATGAAACCTGCACCACCAGTTACAACGATGTTTTTATATTCAGTCATTTTTTCTCCAAATAGTTTTTACTTTTGATTGTTCCTCAAATCAATTTTTTAGCTTTCCTTAGGTGAGTACGGACGTAAACGAACTTCTGCGAAGTTCCATGACTAAATCAAGATATAAAGGACGTCTGCGGATAAAGTCAAAATAGGAAATTTAACGCTGAATCTTTCGATTCTAGGAGAACTTATCTTTTTGACACGATCCTCAGCCCATGTTAAATTAGTTTTGAGCCCTTTCGCCCTTTAATTTCCAGGTTCAGGCTAAAACAGTTCCCCAAACTGTTTTACTCTCAAAACTTCCGAACACCTGAAACAAAATAGTTCAGGTGCTTTTCTCACGGCGGGAAGCTAAGCATATAGCTCGATTCGCTCGTTTATAGCAAGGCTTAAAACTGTATAATAATTTTCTTGATTGTTTTAACAGCTATATTTTACAAATCTTCTGATTTTAGTGGTTTGACGTCTTTGAGAAATGGGTGATTTTTATCTGCTTCTGAGACTTCTGCTTCCTCCAAGTTTTCCCACTCGATATCAAGGCTTGGGTCTGCGTAGTTGACAAAGGCATATTTTGGTTTGAGTTCAAGTGCCCAGTAGTCGTTCACAAGATAGCTGTATGCAACCTTATCAGACAAAACTTGGAAACCGTTAGCAACACCACGAGGAACAAAGATTCCTTTTGAGGCATCAATAACTGTTTGGTAAGTATTCCCAAAAGTTTCGCCTTCACGAAGGTCAACCCATGCTCCAAGAACCTTTCCTTCATCTGCTACTGAGATGTATTTATCCCAAGGCTCAGCGTGCAAACCACGCAAAACATTTTTACGTGAAAAAGAAACGTTGTTTTGCAATTTTCCTTCTGCAAAGAATGATTCTGGAAAACCAAGTGGCAACATTTTTTCTTTTTGGAAGTTTTCCTTAAACCAACCTCGGTTGTCTCCATGTACTGGAATATCAAATTCAAGCAAGCCTGGAATGGCTTCACTCTTACGTACAGCTAGTTCTTTTCCAAAAAATTGTTCAGTCATTATGCTTCTCCAATCAAACGGAGCAAATATTGTCCGTATTCATTCTTCTTAAACGGTTGTGCCAATTCGAGGACCTTTTCTTTAGTTATGTAGCCCATACGATAGGCAATTTCCTCAAGGTTACCCACTTGGACATTTTGCAAACGTTGAACCGTTTCAATGTATTGAGCAGCTTGCAGGAGGCTTTCGTGAGTGCCTGTATCCAACCAAGCAAAGCCACGCCCCATCAACTCAACAGAAAGATCTCCACGATCTAAGTAAGCCTTGTTAACATCAGTGATTTCAAGCTCTCCACGAGGGCTTGGTTTGATGTTTTTAGCAATTTCCACGACATCATTATCATAAAAATAAAGGCCTGTTACAGCAAAGTTTGATTTTGGATGTTCTGGTTTTTCTTCGATTGAGATGGCATTCATATCATCATCAAACTCAACAACACCAAAACGTTCTGGGTCTTTAACTTGGTAGCCAAAGACTGTTGCGCCTTTTTCCTTAGCTTCAGCACGTTGAAGCATTGCAGAAAGACCATTGCCATGGAAAATGTTATCCCCGAGAACAAGAGCAACACTGTCATCACCGATGAAGTTTTCGCCTATGATAAAGGCTTGAGCCAAGCCATCTGGACTTGGTTGTACAGCGTAGGAAAGGGAAATACCAAACTCTGAACCATCGCCAAGGAGTTCTTCAAAACGTGGAAGGTCCTGTGATGTTGAAATGATGAGGATTTCCTTGATTCCAGCCAACATAAGCGTTGACAATGGGTAGTAAATCATTGGTTTATCGTAAATCGGCATCAGTTGTTTGGATGCAGCACGTGTCAGTGGATACAAACGTGTCCCTGAACCACCTGCAAGAATAATACCTTTCATAGGAAGGCTCCTTTTTTCCTTAATATATTACTATTATTTTAGCATTTTTTAGGCTCCTTGTCACGATAAATCCTATCCTCTTAAGCTTTCATTAAGAAAATCAAGGCTGTCCATTTTCTTAATCAAATGGAATAAGAATTTCGAATGAGATCCTTTTTTGCACTATTTCTATTGAAAATAGTGATTGTCATCCTTTTCTTAAATTTTAATATGTTGAGGGGCTTTACAACTATTGATCTTTCTTCTTAACGTACTGAGTCACTGGATAATCAGTACTGTCCAAGCTACCAGAGCGATTCATAACCAAATCAACTAGATTTTTTCCAATAAGTGGGCCAGTTGTAAGACCAGAGGAGCCTAGACCTGAAGCAACGAAGACGTTTTTAAGCTCTGGAACTTCTCCAAAGAAAGGAGAAAAGTCACTGGTATATGCTCTAGTTCCCACACGTTCAGAGAAGGACTTAGCAGTACTTAAGCCAGGAAAATAGATCTTAGCCTCCTCCTCCAGACCTTCTAAAACAGCTTCATCAACCGTCAAATCAAAGCCTTTATCATTTTCGTGACTGGCCCCTACCGAGATCTTTCCACCCGCAAAAGGTATGATATCTAACTCACCCTCTGGCATCAGAACAGGCAACTTACCAGTATCTAAACCCTCAAAGAAATAATCTCGTAATTGACCCTTTTGGGGTCGAACATCCACTTCAAAACCAAGGGGTTCAAGCGTTTGACCTAGCCAGGCACCACAAGCAAGAATGACTTTATCAAAAGTTTGAGCATTAATCTCATAAGTCTCATTATCAAGAGAAGAGAGTGTAACTAGCCCCTCTAGCTTTTCAAAACCAGAGGCCTCAATCAAAGTAGCTGTCAGTTCTGCCCCCTCAACTCTGGCTCCACCAGAAGCATAGAGACAACGGTCAAATCCAGTGAATTTAGGGAGTTCATCGGCGTTTTTTATAGAGAGTTCACCAATAATAGGTGACTCTTCTAACCTAGTTTCAGCATACTGATACAAACCGTCCAATTTACCATCGTCTTTCTTGAGAAGGACCACACCAGACTGATCATAAAAACTCGTGTCATAACCATCATTTTCAAGATTTGAAGTTAACTCTTGGTAAAAATCAGCTCCCAAACGAGCCATGCGATACCAAGCTTTATTTCGGCGTTTAGAAAACCAGGGACTGATGATCCCCGCAGCTGCCTTGGTTGCTTGTCCAGGACCATGGTCAAAAACAGTAACCTCTACGTCTTTTTCTTTTGATAAGTAATAGGCAGCCGTTGAACCGACAATACCTGCTCCAACAATTGCAATTTTCATCTCTAACTCCATCTATTTGAAAAGAGCTGAGACCTATACATACAGGAACAGCTCATCATTAATCATTTATCCCAAGGCCACATCCATAACCATCATGACTACAAAGCCAACCATAAGTCCCAAAGTTGCCATGTCAGTATTACCATTTGCCTGTGATTCAGGAATCAATTCCTCTGTTACCACAAAAATCATGGCACCTGCTGCAAAGGCCAAGGCATAAGGAATAATAGCCATCATCCACATAACAAGAGCAGCTCCCATGATAGCTCCGATAGGCTCCACGATAGCTGACATAGAACCCACATAGAAAGCCTTGATTCGAGATTTAGCATCTGCTCTAATAGGAATAGAAAGGGCTGCACCTTCAGGAACATTTTGCAAACCAATCCCGATAGCTAGACCAATAGCTCCCATAAGACCAGCGAGTGTCATATTACCACCTGCCAAGGTACCAAAGGTAACCCCGACTGCCAATCCTTCTGGAAAGTTATGAATGGTAATAGCCAAAAAAAGTAGGGCAGTTTTTGATAATTTTTTCTTACGAGGCTGAATTCCTTCCGCTTTTGAAATATCATTTTCCAAATGCAAGTGAGGGACGACAGCATCAATCAAACGAAGGGCAACACCACCAAGTAAGAATCCAGCTGCTGCGGGAAACCATGACAATTTACCATATCCATTTTGACTAGCATAAGCCAAAGAAGGAGCCAGTAGCGGACCAAAAAGAGGCTGCAATCATGACACCAGCCGCAAAGCCCATCATGATGTCTTGCAATTTACGGCTAATATTCTTGAAGAAGAAGACTATGGCTGAGCCAACAATAGTACATCCCCAGGTAAAGAGACCGGCAAGAAAAGCTAAGAAAACAACATTTTGATGTAAAAACCAAGTCATAAACAAATCCACCTACAAATGATCAAAAGGATTTGTTGACGACTGACTTTCAAGTATCGTCACATGCCAATTATGCTCACGTTTCCAGACCTCAAGTTTCTCAGCAATCTTTGAGACAAAGAGGGCTTCGATATGGTGACCGGGGTCAATAGCCAAGAGGCCGTTAGTAATCATCTCTTGACCCGTATGGTAATAAATATCTCCCGTGATAAAAACCTGTGCTCCCTTTTTCAGAGCATCCTTGTAAAATCCTTGACCACTACCACCGCAAATAGCCACACGGTTAACAAGAGGATTGTCATGATTATAACGAACCAGTCGAACACTATCTAAACCAAAAGCAGACTTGACTTTAAGAGCAAGATCTTCAATGGTCTGTGGCACAATATCACCCACTCGACCGATTCCTTGATTTTCAGCAGTCTCTGTTAAATAAGTGGTATCCTTAATGTCAAGTAACTCGCAGAACCAATCATTAAGACCTTCATCAACGACATCAATATTGGTATGGCTGACATAGACAGCAATGTCGTGCTTAACTAGGTCAAGCAAAATATCACGGTCCGGTGACGACACCAAATCCTTTACAGGACGGAAAATAGGTGCATGCTTAGCAATGATAAGGTCCACACCTTTTTCAATGACTTCAGCTACTGTATTCTCACGAACATCCAAAGTAACCATGACCTTCTGAATCTCCTTATCCAGACTGCCAATTTGTAAGCCAACCACATCACCTTCCATGGAAAGTTCCGGTGGACAAAAGCTTTCATAAGACTTGATAAGATCACTAGCTAACATGGTCCAAAACCTCCTTAATGGTTTGAATTTTTTCTTCAAGAACTGCACGGTCATCCTGATTGGCAAGGGGAATAGACCCCAAGGCAATCTCTAATTTATTAATTTCACGTTGCCATTTGAGCTGGAAAACCTGAGACTGCTCTTTCATAAGATGAGGGCCAAAGCGAATCTCCCTCTCTGAAAGGTTCATTTGACCAGCTTCTGCCACTATGATTTCGTAATATTTGCCATTTTCAGTCATAATGGCTTCTGCAACAATAGTAAAACCATTTTCCATCAACCAGATACGGAGATCATCTTCTCGATTATTTGGTTGCAAAATCAGACGGTCTACGTCCTTAAGTTTGTCCTTTCCAGCATCAAGAATATCCGCAATAAGACGTCCCCCCATACCACAAATCGTGATAGTTGTAACGGCATCATAAGGCTCAAAGGCAGCTAAGCCATTCGCCAAGCGCACGTCGATTTTATCATTGAAACCAGAAGCTGAGACATTTGCGAGAGCTGATTCATAAGGACCCTTTACCACTTCGCCAGCAATGGCTGAAGTAATCAAGCCCTTTTCAAGTAGATAAATTGGAAGATAGGCATGATCACTTCCTACATCCAAGAGTTTTGCGCCTTTAGGAACGTAGGTTGCTACGTCCTTGAGACGTTGAGATAATTGTACGTACATGTTTCATCTTTCTATTTTTTAAGTCTCTTCAATTATATCAAAAAAGGAGGTCGGTAAGAAACGCTTTTAACACATTTCCTAACAACTTCCTTTTTGTTTATACTTTTTCGTCCGTAAAGACGAAGAATTTTGAAATAATATAGTTCAACACAATGATAAGGACCTGAGCAAATAGGCTCTCGATACCATTTACCCATGCCTGACTATGGCCAACAAATTGACCAATAATCTCTGGATAAGTATCTACCAAGAAATAGGCTAATGCCAAATCCAAGACCAAGGTCAAAAGGCGGGCTCCTACGAACTTAACAAAGCGCGTGGCCATACCTGCCGTTTCCTGATTAAAGACAAAGATGTCATTTGTAAAAAAGGCAAAGATAATGGCAATCGCATTGGCCAGGACAGCCGAGAGGGTCCCTTGTTTGGTCAACTGAAAAATCAAGGTACGACTAACCATGTAAACCAAAGTTGCCAAAACCCCAAAGAAGAGATATTTGAAAACTTCGGTAGCCATAAAGCCTCTGAGTTTAGCTAGCATACTTAGTCCAAACCAATTTCTGCACGAACAACATCGGCAATAGTATCGACATAGTAGTTCACTTCATCATCTGTTGGTGCTTCTGCCATAACACGAAGGAGAGGCTCTGTACCACTTGGACGAACCAAGATACGTCCATTACCAGCCATCTCAGCTTCCATTTTTTCAATGATAGCGGCAATTGCAGGAACGTCCATAGCTTTATCTTTCATGCTATTTTCCACACGGATATTAACCAATTTTTGAGGGTAAATGGTTACTTCTGCTGCCAATTCAGACAAGCTCTTACCTGTTTCAACCATTACTTTAGTCAATTGGATAGCTGTCAATTGACCATCACCAGTTGTATTGTAATCCATGATAATAACGTGACCAGACTGTTCGCCACCAAGATTATAACCGTTTTTACGCATTTCTTCAACAACGTAACGGTCACCAACAGCAGTCACAGCCTTGTTAATACCTTCACGGTCGAGAGCCTTGTGGAAACCAAGGTTTGACATAACTGTTGTAACAATGGTGTTTTTAGCTAACTCACCTTTTTGAGACAAGTATTTACCAATGATATACATCACCTTGTCACCATCGACAATATCGCCATTTTCATCAACGGCAATGAGACGGTCACTGTCACCATCAAAGGCAAGACCGATTGCTGAACCAGATTCTCTAACTAAGGCCTGCAATTGCTCTGGATGTGTAGAACCTACACCAGCATTGATATTAAGGCCATCAGGTTGATCACCAATAACAGCGATTTCTGCATTCAAGTCAAGGAAAATATTACGAGCAGATACCGCAGCCGCACCGTTAGCAGCATCCAAGGCAACCTTCATACCACCGAGGTCAAGACCAGTAGTCACCAAGAATTTTTCGTATTTACGAAGACCTTCTGGATAATCGACAAGCGTTCCAAGTCCTTCAGCTGATGGGCGTGGAAGAGTATCTTCTGCGGCATCTAGGAGAGCTTCAATTTCCGCTTCACGTGCATCATCTAATTTAAAGCCATCTCCACCAAAGAACTTGATTCCATTATCAAGTGCTGGATTGTGACTAGCTGAAATCATTACACCAGCACTAGCATTTTCTGTACGTACCAAGTATGATACACCTGGTGTCGCAAGTACCCCAAGTTTATAGACTTCGATACCTACTGAGAGAAGTCCCGCTACCAAAGCAGATTCTAACATCTCACCAGAAATACGTGTATCACGAGCCACAAAAACTTTAGGACGGCCAGTTTCATGTTGACTAAGCACATAACCACCAAAACGACCTAATTTAAAAGCCAATTCAGGCGTAAGCTCAACGTTTGCTTCTCCACGAACACCGTCTGTTCCAAAATATTTACCCATAAATTTACTATTAGTGCCTGTGCACTAAATCCTCCTTAAACTTTGATGCCATTAGCAAGAGTCAATCTAATCTAGTGAACCTATCTAGATAATCTAGCTGTATAAGATTGCACCAATATGTTCAACCCTTGTTTTAAAATATTATTAATTGGTTACATTATTATGAGACTATTCCTCTCAACCCAATCTATTATATCTCAATTTGATGAAAATGTAACTCCCTCACTTTTGCGTGACTTTCAAGTTAACCTTCACAGTACTTGGCTGCACTGTGACACCTTCTGCTTTTAGCTCTAAGGTTTTCGATGTATCTTTAGTTACTTGGCTAATGTCTACAGGGACTGTGATGCTATCAATTTTATCCATGGCTTCTTGACTACCAACAATGGTCACATGACCACGATCAAAACTATAACTGATACTAGACACATTGTTAGCCTTATCGCCAGTCAACTCTAGCTTAACTGGAACTGATTTACTCAATTTTCTCAAACTAATCTTGGCATGAACCTTAGCTGGGGAAATTGAACTAGCTAAAATCGTTCCATTAGACGAAACTGCTTGAAGAACCAAGTTACCATCATAATCATCAGACAAGTTGTCATCGCCTTCCAAGACTGCTTGAACGTGATCAATTTGATTGATGATATCCTCACTTGAGGTCACCTCTACCTTGGTTTCATCCAAGCTAACCTTTTTCACTTCATAGCCATTAGCCAACTTATCCGGTGTGATATTTGCAACTACATCAAATGTCTTACTAGCTTTTTTACCTATGGTTGCTGTCAAGGTCGATGGTGATACTTGGGCAGACATTCCATCCGGTAAATTCTTAACCTGAATAGGAACATGACTTGTCCCTGGGCCAAAATTTGATAAATCTGCAACCAACTTAAAATGACGTGTGTCACTTGTTGTTTCAGTTGTCAAGGCTAATTGTGTCGTCGCTGTTAGATAGACCTCAGCATCATAGGAATAGCCACTGATAAAGTACTTATCACTATCGTATTTGATATCCACAGGTACCGACTCAACGGTTTTCGTGAAAGTATTGGATGCAATTGAGCTATTATTTTTATTTTGCGTATTCCCCGACCATGCTGTGAAAAAGAGTGTGACAGCAAGGAAGAGGGCAACTACCATCTGCCACAAGCGATCATTTGTGAAAAATCTTACTAGACGCTTCATTTTTCACCACCTCCAATCCAACGTTGAAAGAATAACTGACGTGGTTCCTGCTCTTTCAACAAGATAAGACTTAACTCATGTTCAAATTCTTGAACTGAGAGGTCGTGCAAAAAATTGCCCTTGTACGCAATGGAAATCGCACCCGTTTCCTCAGAGACAACAAAGGTTAGTGCATCTGTTTGTTCCGAAAGACCAATAGCAGCCCTGTGTCTTGTCCCAAATTCTTTGGAAATCTTATTAGACTCTGATAATGGCAGATAAGAACAAGCTGTTGTAACCTTATTATCTCTTATAATTACTGCACCATCATGAAGCGGCGTATTTGGTATGAAGATATTTATTAGAAGTTCCCCAGTCACCACTGCATCTAGCGGAATCCCTGTCGCAATCTGTTCTTGTAAAGTCTGAGTTTGTTCAATAGAAACCAAGGCTCCAATCTTACGCGGGCTCATATACTTGACGGCCTTGACAAAGGCCTGAACCAATTTCTCATCTGAACTGACCTCTTTATTTTGCAAAAAATGCTGAGGTGTCCGTCCAAATGTCTCAAGTGCCGAACGAAGCTCTGGCGCAAAAATAACGACTGCTGCAATAGCACCATAATTGATGACTTGATTCATCAAATAAGAAATCGTCGTGAATCCAATAAAATCAGAGATAATCTTTACAAAAATAAATAAGACTACCCCTTGGACTAGGGTCATGATTTTTGTTCCTCTCAGAGCCCTAATAAACCGATAAATTAAAAAAGCAACAATCAATATGTCCAAACTATTGACAAGAACCCTCAGCGGACTATCAAAAAGTGACCGCCAAAAATCAACGTCAATGGACGAAAGTAATCCCATACTCATCACACTTTCTTTTAATTTTTTAACAGTTTCTATTATACCATGAATTCAAACTATTTTGAGGCTACAATCACTACTTTTTATGATAAAATAAAACCATGACTATAAAAACTACTATGGGTATCTTGGCAGGTAAAGCTAGTCACTTTGTTCTCTCAAAATTGGGACGTGGCTCAACCCTCCCAGGAAAAATCGCCCTTAAATTTGATAAAGATATTTTAGACACACTAGCTAAAGATTATGAAATCGTCGTTGTCACTGGTACCAACGGTAAGACTCTAACAACTGCTTTGACAGTCGGTATTCTAAAAGAAGCTTATGGTGAAATTGTAACTAACCCTAGTGGAGCCAACATGATCACTGGGATTACTTCCACCTTTCTAACTGCTAAAAGAGCTAAATCTGGTAAGAAAATCGCTGTCTTGGAGATTGATGAAGCCAGCCTTCCAAAAATCACTGAGTATATCACTCCAAGTCTTTTTGTCTTCACAAATATTTTCCGTGACCAAATGGACCGTTATGGTGAAATTTACACCACTTATCAGATGATTTTAGATGGTGCTGCTAAGGCGCCAGCGGCAACTATTTTGGCTAACGGGGACAGTCCTCTTTTTAATTCTAAAGAGCTAGTCAATCCCGTACGTTTCTATGGTTTTGACACTGAAAAACATGCGCCAGAGCTTACACACTATAATACTGAAGGAATTGTGTGTCCTAAGTGCGAGAGCATTCTTCAGTATCACCTTAATACTTACGCTAACTTGGGTGACTATGTGTGCCTTAACTGTGACTTCCACCGTCCAGAATTAGATTATAAGCTAACGCAGCTGACAAAAATCACCAACACCACTTCTGAATTTATCATTGACGGTCAAGATTACAAGATTAACGTTGGGGGGCTCTACAACATCTATAATGCCCTTGCTGCCGTTTCTGTCGCTGAATTTTTCGGCGTTGTGCCAGAGCAAATCAAAGCTGGTTTTGATAAGAGTCGTGCTGTCTTTGGACGCCAAGAAACCTTTAAAATTGGTGATAAATCATGTACTCTCGTACTGATTAAGAATCCAGTTGGAGCTAGCCAAGCTCTGGATATGATTAAACTTGCAGACTATCCATTTAGCTTGTCAGTCCTTCTTAATGCCAACTATGCTGATGGTATTGACACCAGCTGGATTTGGGATGCCAACTTTGAAAGCATTCTCGATATGGATATTCCTGAAATTAATGCTGGTGGTGTCCGTCATTCTGAAATTGCCCGTCGTCTGCGTGTAACTGGCTATCCAGAGGACAAAATTACACAAGCAGAAAAACTCGAAGATATTATGACCCTAATTGAAAAGCAAGACTGCGACCACGCCTATATCTTAGCGACCTATACTGCCATGCTTGAATTCCGTGATATTCTGGCCCAACGTCATGCTGTCGGAAAGGGGATGAACTAATGACTTATACTTCTCTCAAATCGCCAGAAAATCGTGACTACACCTATATCCTAAATGTTGCCCACCTTTACGGTAATCTTCTCAATACTTATGGTGACAATGGCAATGTCCTTATGATGAAATACGTGGGGGAAAAGCTTGGTGCTAAGATGACCTTCGATATCGTTTCAGTTGGCGACGACTTCGACAAGGAGCTCTACGACATAGTCTTCTTTGGAGGTGGTCAAGACTACGAACAATCCATCGTTGCCAAAGATCTCCCGTCAAAACGTGACGCTATTGATCAATACATTCAAGATAACAAAGTCATCTTAGCGATTTGTGGTGGTTTCCAACTTCTCGGACAATATTACATCCAAGCCAACGGTGTCCGCATTGATGGTATCGGTGTTATGGGTCACTATACCCTTAATCAGGAAAATAACCGCTACATCGGTGACATCAAGATTCATAACGAAGAATTCAATGAAACCTATTATGGTTTTGAAAATCACCAAGGTCGCACCTTCCTTTCCGATGATCAAAAACCACTTGGTAAAGTGGTCTACGGTAATGGTAATAACAAGGAAGATGGTACTGAAGGTGTCCACTATAAAAACGTTTATGGTAGCTACTTCCATGGTCCGATTCTTTCTCGTAATGCTAACCTTGCTTACCGCTTAGTAGCAACTGCCCTTCGTAACAAATATGGTCAGGATATTCAATTACCAAGTTATGATGACATACTCTCAAGCGAGATAGCTGAAGAGTATGCAGATACTAAATCAAAAGCTGAATTCGAGAAATAATTCTTTTAAACAAAAAAGTGAACCCTGGAGGGTCACTTTTTTTGTCGTATTTACTTCCAAAGACGTCTTTTCTTCATTTTATCTTCAATTTTACGATTATCAATCCTGAAAATAGCAATCATATCAAACAAAAGCCAGGTTCTTTTAGGATAGACAATGTATTTTGGAGACCAAATTGGAGAGAATTTTTCTTTGTAACGTTGCAATCCACTAAAAGAGTAAAAACGCTGAGCAAAAACATAAACTAAATTGGCAACCTTTTCCTCCATGAAACTATCTTCTTCAGTACCTACGTTAGCTAGGGGAGCCATCCCCATATCAAAGTATTGCTTGCCTTCTGCTTTGAAGTATTGGAAGAGTTTGACAAAAAGGTAGTCCATGACGCCTTCAGGAGCCTTTTCAAAGTCATAACGCATAAGATCAATGGTTGCCACCCGTTTATTTTGGGTTGGCATGATATTAGCGAAGGCCACAATTTCTCCTTCTTTACTCTCAACGATAGCAATCGGTGCTTGTTGTAAATAGGCTTCATCAAAGAAACCAAGAGAGAAACCTTTCTCCTTACGACCGTTAAGCCATATATCTGAGACTGCCTTCATTTCCTGCATCTGAGTCTCCGAAAATGGAGGATTAAGTAATTTAAACTGGAAGCCTGCTTTTTCCACACGATTGGTTGGTTTACGGAACTTCTTACCATGCTTACCATCAATAGAATATGTCGTCAAATCAACCATGGCATTTTCTCCAAATTTCATGAAGTCAAAGCCATAATCATGAAGCATAAGGGTCACTCTCTCATCCGCCTCATAAAATAAAGCCTGTAAATTCCAATCAGATAAGTTTTTCAAGAAAGCTTCCCAAGCCGGACGATAATATTTTTCATTACCAATAGGATTGCCCATAACCACACACTTGTTACTGATTTGTGCAAATTGAAAAACTACCTGATCTTGTCCATCGACACGATACCAAAAGAGGCGTTTATCATGTAGATAAGCTAGAGCACTTTCTGATGCGCCCCCATATTTCTCAAGAAGTGCTGTAAAACGCTCATTATCCATGCTTTGACCAAAATGCTTACGAGGTGCCAAAACTCTCAGTACAAGCCAAACAATGGTTGCAATGATTACCGATGCCAGTAAAATATCAAACCAAATATGAACAAAATGTCCAAGAATATCTCGGTTCCTAGGTGGTAACAAATGAGACCAAAAACCACTACCACCCAGAACAAGGAGGACCAAAATGGTAAAGGCTAAAAAAAGGAAATCCTTGGTTTTGTCTTCCCAGCTATAAACAAAATAGTGACGATTCAATCTTTTCCTTATAAGTAACATAAGTATCATAGAAAGCACAATCATGAAAGACATGGTCCAGGAAGTACCATTGAGATTGACGTAAATCAAAGTCAAGACGAAGGTAAGCAAGGATACAATAAAAGCTCCCTTAACGCGTCGCCTGATGAGGCGAGCCATGAAAACAAAGAGGGTTCCAAATAAAATACTTGGAAACTGCCAGATCAACTGTTCCTGAATAGGATCGAAACGGCTAATAAAGTAAACATTTGCCAAGCTTTCTGGGATTAGGGCAGATAAAATCAAGAAGATTCCTAAAAAACGTAACAAATAAACAAGGATAAGATGGAAACTTCCACCAAATACTCGTGAAGGAATATTGAAGTATTTATCATTGATGTGACCTCCCATGTGTTTGAAAAAGAAGACAACACCTAATAAAAATGGAATGATGTAGTAGGTTAGACGAAAGAGCAATAGTAGACTGACCGCAAGAGCATTGCTGACACCCATAGACGTCAGACCACTAATCACAATCAAATCAAAACTACCAATCCCACCTGGAATCATGGAAAAGATACCAATGATAACCGCTAGAAAATATAGGGGAATCAGATTATAAAGAGGAACATATAGACCCATTAAATAAGCCACACTCAGAAAACTCACAAGAGCTGTGCCCCATTCAGCAGTCGATACTAAAATAAGGCTTAGTCTCGTTTTCAAAGGGACTTGCCCAAAATAAGGCAATTTTTCGCGACTTGAGACAAAGAAAATAAAAGGTAGGTATAAAAAGATTCCTAGTAAAAGTAACCAATATTTTCTCAAGTCAGGACTTAGAGGGAAAAACCAAAAGGTAGCAAACACCAAGCCACTTAGGAGCGACAAGCCCGACATGAAGTAAGGCAATAAACGTGATAGTGCCTTAACACCAGACTTTTCATGCCCATCTTCAGAATAAAAGGAATACCTCAATCCCACGTCAACTAAACCGGCAAAACCAGCCAAGTTATTAATGGTATTGACAGCCCAACTCGTTTCTAGTATATAGGATTTGGAATAATCCGTCTCTAACTCCTTATTCAAAATAAGGTCATAAAAGAGCATGGGTAACACAGCAACTAAGCCTATCACTACCATCAAAGCAAGATGCCAAATTGACAGACCTGATAAAGCTGACTCCAGCGATTCTAAAGTGATCGTTCGTTTTAAACGAATCAACTCTACAACAACAAGAACCGCAATAGAAATAAAGAAGACAGATTTAACGGCAGTTTTTAAAGGTTGAAGTCTCTCTATAAGTCGCTTCATGCCACCACCTCTTTTTGACTAATTCTAACTAACTCACGGATCATTTGATTAAAAACCTTGTATTTTTGTTGGGCTAAACGGTGTCCTTGTCGACGCTCGACATAGAGCTTATGAATTGGAAAGAGGTCCGAAATCTCCCTTGAATGACTAATACTAATGACATCTCTTTGTCCCATAACTACCCAAACAGGATAGGATGCCTGATGTAGTCGTTCCCTATCCAGTGGCAAATCATGTAGCATGAGCTCCGTTACCTGAGCCAAGATGTCCATTTTAGATGAAAATAGTGATAAGGCTTTTAGGCAATAATACTTTATATAAACCAGACATCTTGAACGTCTGGTCAATCCTTTAAAAGTCATATTCCCCGCATTAAGCAAGAGCCCTGCAATCCGGTCAGGAAAGCGACTGGCATAAACCATAGCTAGATTAGCCCCATCACTGTGACCAACAAACAGAGCCTTTTTGATATTTAAAAATTGCAAAATCTCCTCCAAATCGGCAGCCATCTGTTCAAAGGTCATCTTAGCACTCTGACGACTAGATCTGCCCTGATTACGACTATCAATGAAAATTAAACGATAGTCTCGATATAGAATTCCTTGCTTACCAAAGTAGTTTCCTGATGAATTATTGCCATGCAAGAAGACAATTGGAAATCCTTTACCGAGGTCACGATAATAGATGATTTGACCATCTTTCACTTTAAATTCCATAATATTACCTACCTTTTCACTAACGTATTCTTACATGATGATTAGTCTTATAAGGCATTGGGTCCGATACCATAAAACAAAGTGCTCAGACCCTCTCATTCCATTATAACACTTCTATTTAGCAAAACTCAGAATATTAGTACATTTTCTGCAAAAAAGAAAAAGCCTTTTCAGACTTCTCCTATTATTAATAAGTTTTTGGGGCAATGAGTTTGTTATAGTTTTCCTCATCTTTTGGTTATCACGGACAAGCTTAGATACCATAAATGAAGATAAAATCAAACCAACACATCCCATAAGATAGTACCCCTTAACCATCAACGGCTCTTTACTCTTTAATAGTATAGAGGCTTACCAACATCGAGATTACAAAGAGGGCAAATGATCCCCGTGTCATCATCTTGAAAGATCTCGTATTACGATACACTTTGTTCATAAATCTAGTCTCCTTTTATATACTAAGACTAGTATGACAACAATAAAATACTTGTACAAATTGAAATACGAAAAGGTTTCCATGTTTGTTTAACTTTCCAACTGTTCCGAAAGATCACTCCACTCTTCCATCAGAGCCTCTTGATTGACTGATAAGTCGTCTAGTTCTTTCTGCAAGTCAGACAATTCCACCACATCATTGGTTTCAAGCATGGCAATAGAGATTTTTCCCAAGCGTTCTTCGACGGTTTTTAATTCATTTTCGATTTGCTCAATACGTCGGCTCAGTTTACGGATCTCTTTTTGACTAGCTTTTTGAGCTTGATAATCACTAGCACCCGCTGAAGCTACTTGGGTCTCCTCTGGACCTTGATTTTCTTCCGCTTCAAGTCGTGCTAATTCTTCAAGCTCCGCCTTCTTTTCAAGATAGTAATCGTAATCTCCAAGATAAATAGTTGCTCCATCCTCAGAGATTTCCATCACTTTTGTTGCCACACGGTTGATAAAGTAACGATCGTGGCTGACAAAGAGAAGTGTTCCATCAAAGTCAATAAGAGCATTTTCCAATACTTCCTTATTATCAATATCCAAGTGGTTGGTTGGCTCATCCAGGATTAGAAAGTTATTATTTTCCATTGACAATTTGGCTAGGAGCAGACGAGCTTTCTCACCACCAGAAAGCATGGAAACTGACTTTTTGACATCATCACCTGAGAAGAGAAAAGCTCCCAGACGGTTACGAATCTTAACTTCAGAAGTTGTCGGAAAATCATTCCACAACTCATCAAGTACAGTGTTTGATGGTGTCAAGGCTGATTGTGTTTGGTCATAATAACCCACTTCAACATTCGCACCGTAGGTTGATGATCCCTTGATAAATGGCAATTTACCTACTACCGACTTAATAAAGGTCGTTTTCCCGACTCCATTTGGACCCACAATGGCGATAGCATCCATTTTTTTAACATCCAGAGAAATAGGCTCCGAGAGAATCTCATTATCATAACCAATAGCAGCATTCCTAACTGTCAAGACCACATTCCCAGATACCTTGTCCACATGAAAAGTCATATTAGCAGACTTCTGGCCTTCTGTTGGCTTATCTAGGCGTTCAATTTTCTCCAGCTGTTTGCGACGGGCCTGAGCACGTTTGGTTGTAGAGGCACGAACAATATTACGATTAACAAAGTCCTCCAGCTTAGCAATTTCCTTTTGTTGCTTTTCGAAATTCTTGGCTTCGGTGGCCAACTTCTCAGCTTTTAAATCCATGAATTTTGAATAGTTCCCGACATAACGATCTAAACTATGTTTGGTCAAATCTAGGGTTACTGTCGCCACCTTATCCAAGAAATAACGGTCGTGACTGACAATGATTAGAGCTCCCTGATAATTGACTAAGTAATTCTCCAACCAAGTGATAGTCTCAATATCCAAGTGGTTGGTCGGTTCGTCCAGTACCAAAAGCTCAGGCTTCTCTAGAAGCATTTTAGCCAAGGCCAAACGGGTATTTTGGCCACCAGAGAGATCTGAAATAGGCATTCCCCACATGCTTTCATCAAACTTAAAACCATTGAGAATAGCTCTGATGTCAGATTCATAGGTAAAACCACCGCGCTGTCTGAAATCCTCGGAAAGTCTATCATAGTCTATCATTAGCTTATTCAAGTCTTCCCCAGTTAACTCAGCCATCTCCATTTCCATGTCACGCAGACGTTTTTCATCTGCACGTAGGTCTGAAAAGACATTCAACATTTCCTCATAGATGGTATTACTAGACTCAAAACGACTGTCCTGAGCTAAGTAAGAAAGGTTCAAATCACGTTTTGTGTTGATTTCACCACTTGTCGGTGCTTCCTCTCCAACCAAAATTTTCAACAAGGTTGATTTTCCAGCACCGTTGCGCCCAACCAAAGCAATACGATCACGTTCATCCACCTGAATATTAATATTATCAAAGAGCACATCTCCTGAGAAAGAGCGCTCAATTTTATTTCCTTGTAAAATAATCATAACGCTTTAATTATACCAAAAAAGCCAAGCTCCTGCTTAGGCTTTCTTACTTTCTTCTAAAATGCTAGCTACCTTAGTATTAATCAAATCTATAGCAACAGTATTTGAAACACCTTCAGGAATCACCACATCCGCATAGCGTTTGGTTGGCTCAATAAACTGATGATACATAGGTTTGACCACACTGTTATACTGATCGATAATACTATCTAAGCTACGACCACGTTCTTCCATATCACGCTTAATACGGCGGATAATACGGATGTCATCATCAGTATCTACAAAGAGCTTGATATCCATCAAATCACGCAAACGTTTATCTTCAAGTACCAAAATCCCTTCAACGATAAAAACATCCTGAGGTTCCTGACGATAGGTCTTGTTACTACGAGTGTGTTGCGTGTAATCATAAATCGGAATATCTACTGGACGCCCAGCAATCAGCTCATTGATATGCTCAATCATAAGATCTGTATCAAAGGCAAAAGGATGGTCATAGTTAGTTGATACACGCTCTTCGAAAGTCAAATGTGACTGATCCTTATAATAAGAATCATGCTCAATCATGGCAATTTTCTCATCTGGAAAATTGGATAGAATGGCACGAGAAACACTGGTCTTACCACCACCAGAGCCACCCGTAACCCCAATAATAATCGGTTTTTTAGGCATGGTAAATTCCTATCTAATATAGTCTTTCGTATCTATTTTACACTAAATCATGATATAATAAAAGCAAATCCATATAGAAAATGAGACTTTTATATTTATGTTTAAAAACTTTCCTGAACAATGGCAAAACCTCCTTAAAGAAAAAGGAATCACGACAGAAACTGCCATTCAAAAAGAACTATTTACACCAATTACTGAAGGGGAGAATATCTTAGGTATCAGTCCAACTGGGACAGGTAAGACCCTAGCCTACCTTTTCCCACTTCTTCTCTCTCTTAAGCCCAAAAAAGCTCAGCAACTGCTTATCCTAGCACCTAACTCTGAACTTGCTGGACAAATTTTTGATGTAACCAAACAATGGGCTGAACCTCTAGGAATCACTGCCCAACTCTTCCTTTCTGGCTCTAGTCAAAAACGCCAAATTGAACGTCTGAAAAAAGGACCAGAGATTCTTATTGGAACTCCAGGTCGTGTCTTTGAGTTGATTAAACTCAAAAAAATCAAAATGATGAACGTCAATACCATTGTTCTCGATGAATTTGACGATCTTCTCAGTGATAGCCAATATCACTTCGTAACAAAAATCAGCCACCATGTCCCTCGTAACCACCAAATGATTTACATTTCAGCAACCAACAAAATTGATAGTCAAGATCTTGTCGAAAATACTATCGTTTATGACCTATCTAATCAGGAACTAGACACCATCAAACATTATTACATCAGCGTTGATAAACGTAATCGTGTCGAACTTCTTCGTAAGTTCTCCAATATCCCTAATTTCCGTGGTCTTGTCTTTTTCAATAGCCTTTCTGATCTTGGTGCTACTGAAGAACGTCTCCAATTTAACGGAGCTTCAGCTGTATCCCTAGCTAGTGACATTAACGTCAAATTCCGTAAGGTTATTCTAGAAAAATTTAAAAATCACGAGATCTCACTCTTATTAGGGACTGATCTCTTAGCACGAGGTATTGATATTGAAAACCTTGAAGTAGTCATCAACTTTGATATTCCTCGAGACCGTGAAGCCTACACTCACCGTTCAGGACGTACTGGCCGTATGGGAAATGAAGGTAGGGTGATTAGCTTGGTATCACATCCAGAAGATCTCAAAAAGCTTAAAAAATTCGCTAAAGTTTCAGAAATAGTTCTTAAAAATCAAGAAATTCACGAAAAATAAAATATGTTAAAAGCACTTCAGAATCAACTGAAGTGCTTTTAACATATACAAATTAAGCTTTTTACCAAAGTCCTCAATCATTTGTTCCATTTCCTCACGACTTGGTGTTGTCAACATATAGAGGAAGTCACCTTGCAACTCTGCAAAGGCAGCTGGCATGATTTTCTTATCTTTGAGTTGTTTACGATACTTGTCGAAAAGTTCTTCCTCTATACCAGATTCTTACAGAAAAAGAGCCTTATAACTAAGGCCCTCTTTACTTTTTATAATTATTGACTAGCTTAACACTTAGTAGTCTGAAATATCAAATACTGTTGATTTCACACGAGTCATAGCTTCGATAGAGTACTTCACACCCTGAGTTCCGGCACCAGATCCTTTAACACCAAGGAATGGGAAGTTATCTGTACCACGTTGTGTTTTGTTGTTGATGTGAACTGTACCAACTTCAAGTTGCTCAGCAATTGCAAATGCACGTGGGTAGTCTTGTGTGAAGACAGCACCTTGAAGTCCAAATTCAGATTCGTTAGAAATCTTGATTGCTTCTTCAACTGAAGATACACGGATGAATGGCAACACTGGACCAAATGGCTCTTCCCAAGCAAGACGCATGTCAGTAGTTACATGGTCAAAGACAGCTGGGTAGATAAGGTTTCCTTCACGTTTCAATTCAGTTTTAGCAGTAGCACCTTGCTCAACTGCGTCATCAATTAAACCTTGAACAAAATCAGCAGCTTTCGTATCGATAAGTGGTGTAACACTTGCACTTTCTTCAGGCATACCAACAGTGATATTACCGACCAAAGCTGTTACTTTTTCTACCAATTCATCTGCAACACTATCCATTACAAGAACACGTTTGATAGCCGTACAACGTTGTCCTGAATAGTCAAAGGCACCAGCCACAATGTTTTTAGCAGTCAAGTCAAGATCAGCATCTTCAAGAACGATAGCAGCATCTTTACCACCAAGTTCAAGCATTACTGGACGCATTGCTGCCAAACGACCGATATTTTCACCGACTGGAGTCGAACCTGTAAAGTTGATAAAGTCAACTGCTTTGTGTTCAACGATGTAGTCACCAATAACTGAACCACGTCCTGTGATAGAGTTCAAGACACCAGCAGGGATACCAGCTTCAACAAACGCTTCTACCAAAAGAAGCCCTGAGATAGAACCTTGTGTTGGTGGTTTGAAGGCAACAACGTCACCAGCGATCAAGGCAGGAGCAATTTTAGAACCAGCCAAGTTTACTGGGTAGTTAAATGGTGAGATAGCAAGGACAAGACCTACTGGTTCCCGACGAACAACAGCAATTTTTTTCTTGCTACCAGCATCAAAAGCACCACCTTCGAGTACTTCACCTTCCAAACGCAAACCTTCTTCAGCAGCATAGTGGATAATTTCAGCAGTACGAACAACTTCACCAATTGCAGATTTCAAACCTTTTGAAATTTCTTTAGAAAGAACTTGTCCGATTTTTTCTGCATCACGTTCCAAGATATCAGCTGCTTTATGAAGATAAGCTGCACGTTCAGCATATGAAAGTGCACGCCATGCTGGGAGTGCTGCTTTAGCTGCTGCGTAGACTTCATCTACTTCAGCTTGGCTCATAGCTGGAACTGACCCAAGTTCCTCACCATTTGCAGGTGCGTAAATAGTAATTGAATTTTCAGATGTTTTCCACTCACCATTGACATAGTTTTTGTATTGTTTAGCCAAGATAGTAACTCCTTTTATCTATTATAAAATCTATTTTATCACTTTTTTAGCAATATTCCAACATTTAAATGAGTAGTATTCAGAAAATTTTGACAAAAAAATACTAAAAATTATTAACCAAGGTTAGACGTATTTTACTCCTAACCAAAGGACGAGTTAAATCTCTTCTCTCTGCTTAGATATAAAAAAGTGAAAGCTCAAGCCTCCACTTTTTTTGATTAATCTACGTTAACATATTTTTTTGAAAGTTCAAGAACTTCTTCCATTGTTGAACATTCAGTAAGTGCACGGTTAGCGTATTCTTCCATTTTAGCTGTGTCAAGTTTCTTCATTAAGCTACGTGTGCGAAGTATTGATGTAGCTGACATTGAGAACTCATCCAAGCCCATTCCGACAAGGAGTGGAACAGCAGTTTGATCACCGGCCATTTCACCACACATACCAGCCCATTTACCTTCAGCGTGAGCTGCCTTAATAACGTTGTTAATCAAGCGAAGGATTGATGGGTTATATGGTTGGTAAAGGTATGAAACTTGTTCATTCATACGGTCAGCAGCCATTGTGTATTGGATAAGGTCGTTTGTACCAATTGAGAAGAAATCAACTTCTTTAGCAAATTGGTCAGCAAGCATTGCTGCAGCTGGGATTTCAATCATGATACCTACTTCGATGTCGTCTGCAACGGCAACACCTTCAGCAACCAATTTAGCTTTTTCTTCTTCAAGAATACCTTTAGCAGTACGGAACTCAGTCAACAAAGCAACCATTGGGAACATGATACGCAATTTACCGTGAACAGATGCACGAAGCAAGGCACGTAATTGAGTACGGAACATTTGGTTACCAGTTTCAGAGATAGAAATACGTAATGCACGGTAACCCAAGAATGGATTCATTTCTTTAGGAAGGTCAAAGTAAGGAAGTCCTTTATCCCCACCGACATCCATTGTACGAACAACAACAGGTTTACCATTCATACCTTCTAGAACTGCTTTGTATGCTTCATATTGGTCTTCTTCGGTTGGGAAATCTTGAGAATCCATATACAAGAATTCTGTACGATAAAGACCAACTGCTTCTGCACCATTATCGTTAACACCTTCAACGTCTTTAGGTGTACCGATATTTGCTGCTAACTCGAAGTGTTTTCCATCAGCAGTAACTGTTGGAGCATCTTTAAGTTGAGCCCATTCTGCCTTTTGTTTGGCGTAAGCTTCACCAGCTGCTTTAAACTCAGCAATTTGTTCCTCAGTTGGATTAATAACAACTTCACCGGTAATACCTGAAACCGCTAAAATGTCACCATCTTTAACAAGTTCAGTTATGTTGTTTATTCCAAGGACTGCTGCGATTTCAAGTGTACGAGCCATAATTGCAGAGTGACTAGTACGTCCACCGATATCAGTAACAAAAGCTTTTACAAATTTTTTATTCAACTGAGCTGTATCAGATGGAGTCAAGTCATGAGCAACAATGATTGATTCTTCATCGATTGTTGCTGGGTTTGGCAATTTCTTACCAAGCAAGTTTGCAAGCACACGTTTAGTAACGTCACGAATATCCGCTGCACGTTCTTGCATGTACGGGTTATCATCCATACCTTCAAAGATCGCGATAAACATGTTAGTTACTTCCGTCAAAGCAGCTTCGGCATTAACTTGTTTAGCACGGATAGTTTCTTTGATTTGACCAGTCATTTCTGGATCAGCAAGAACCATCAAATGAGCATCAAAAACGGCTGCTGCTTCTTCACCAAGGCTTTCAACTGCTTTTTCACGGATAACAGAAAGCTCGTCTTGCGATGCCGCTAGAGCAGCATCTAGACGAGCCTCTTCTGCACTTATATCTTCAACTGTAACAGTTTCAAATGACAAGTCTGGTTGAACAAGTAGATATGCCTTAGCAACAGCAACACCATCAGATGCCGCGATTCCTTTAAGCATTTTTGTCATATTTTTATGCCAATCCTTCTTTTGTCATTGTTTCTGCGATTGCTGCAATTGCATCATCAGCGTCAGGACCTTCTGCAGAAATAGTTACGTCAGCACCTTGACCAACACCAAGACTCATAACACCCATGATAGATTTAAGGTTAACTGCTTTACCTTTGTATTCAAGAGTGATATCTGAAGCAAATTTACTTGCTGTTTGAACAAGCAAAGTAGCTGGTCGTGCATGAATACCAGTTTCTGCAACAATGTGGAAATCTTTAGAAGCCATAATGAACTCTCCTTCTTAATTTGGAATATTTGAGTTATCAATGATAACCCTTACAATTTAGTATTATAACATAGCTGTTTGATATTATCAAGGTTAAGACGCACTTTATAAAAGTTTTTCATAAGCTAATCTCTCATTTTATTTCCAATTTTCATTTTTCAAACCATAATCAAACACCATTCTTTATCTATTCACAATATTTTCAGAAAACTTCTTTCATATTGTTTTCAATCATTAATTTTCATTTTTGTTCAAAAACAATCATATAATTGAGAGAATTTGATTGCTGAAACCACTGGTTGAATAGGCTCGTTTTCCAAAGGCTAGGTCAGCTGTAAAAATCCCTGATTTAAAGTTTTTTTCAATAGCACTTATAATGAGTTCAGCTGCTTCAGACCAACCGATATATTCTAAAAGCATACAGCCAGATAAGAGAATAGAGCAAGGATTAGCCCTATCTTGATCCGCAATATCTGGAGCCGTTCCATGAGTAGCTTCAAAGATAGCATGGCCTGTCTGATAGTTAATATTAGCTCCAGGGGAGATTCCGATACCACCAACCTGGGCAGCTAGAGCATCACTTGCATAATCGCCATTCAAGTTGGTTAATGCAACAACATCAAATTTTTCGGGATTCAAAAGAATCTGTTGTAGAAAATTATCAGCGATTATATCATTAACTTCTAGACGGCCAGCAAGCATTTCTTCCTTATATTCTTCCTCAGCCACTTCATAGCCCCATTTACGAAAGCCACCTTCTGTGAATTTTTGAATATTCCCTTTATGCACCAATGTCACTTTCTTTAGATTGTTCTTAAGAGCATAGTCAATAGCTGAACGAATCAATCGTTTACTTCCTTCTATTGAAATAGGCTTAATTCCAATACTACTTGACTTGGGAAAGCGAATTTTATCGACATTCATTTCTGTTTGAAAAAAAGCGATAACGCGCTCTACATCTACCGTTCCTGCTTCCCATTCAATTCCTGCATAAATATCCTCAGTATTCTCACGAAAAATAGTAATGTCTGTTTTTTCTGGTTCCTTAAGCGGACTTGCTACTCCTTCGAAATACCGAACCGGTCGAACACAAGCGTAGAGATCAAGTTCTTGACGTAAAGCTACATTTAAAGAACGAATTCCTCCTCCGACAGGTGTTTCAAGTGGCCCCTTAATAGCTACCAGGCTTTCTCGAATAGCCTCTAAAGTTTCTTGCGGCAACCACTCACCTGTTTTATCAAAAGCCTTTTTACCTGCCAAAAGCTCTTGCCACTCAATACGACGCTGTCCTCCATAGGATACTTCTACCGCTTTATCAAAAATTGCTTGAGCATTCTTCCAAATATCACGTCCAACACCATCTCCTTCAATGAAAGGAATAATCGGATTATCAGTAACTTTGAGCTTGCCATTAGTCATAAGGATTCTTTCTGCCATATATTTTTTCCTCCCTAGCGTTTTTCTAAAGCAATATAAGTCATATTTTCTTGTCCAATATACTGTGAACGTGGACGAATCAATTTGTTATTTTTTTGTTGCTCGTGAATATGTGCAATCCAACCGGCAACTCGACTCATAGCAAAGATGAGTGTAAAGATATCGCTGTCAATTCCTAGAGTATGATATACAGTGGCTGAATAGAAGTCCACATTAGGAATCAATCCTTTCTTATCTCTCATGAACTCTTCAATTTCTTGAGACTTATTAAAGAATTCTTCATTCTCTGTACCCTCTGTCAACTTCTTGGCCATATCCCTTAAGAAAATCTCACGAGGATCTTTCTTCTTGTAAACACGGTGCCCAAATCCCATGATTTTTTCTTTAGAATCAAGTTTTTCCTGCAAGTATGCATTGACATCACCAGATTCACGAACTTCTTTTAGCATATCAAAGACACGTTCATTAGCCCCACCATGAAGTGGACCTTTCAGGGCACCAATAGCTGTCGTGACACAAGAATAAATATCTGTTAGGGTTGAAGCACAAACTCGCGTAGCAAATGTTGAGGCATTCAATTCATGGTCAGCATGAAGGATTAAAGTCTTATTCATAGCTTCGATTTCAATTTCAGAAGGTTCAACACCATTCAACATGTAAAGAAAATTCGCTGCAAATCCTAAATCCTTCCGTGGTTTAAGAGGCATTTTACCAGTACGTAAACGTGCAAAAGTCGTAATGATAGTTGGCAATTTAGCCATTAATTCGATGCTTTGCTGATAAACAGCTTCCATGGATCTTTCCTCAGCATCCACATTATATACACCAAGTAGGGAAACTGTTGAACGAAGAACACTCATCGGGTGTAAATGGGGGCGAGATTGGATAAGAATACATTGTTCTACAGCATCTGAAATATCATAGTTCTTACGTAATTCGGCCTCAAAATACTTGAGTTCCATTTGCGTTGGAAGATGACCATTCCACAGCAGATAAATTACTTCCTCAAAAGACGCCTTATTATTCATAAACTCGGAAATATCATATCCTGCATAGGATAAATGGTCATCAATAATAGATGAAATCCTAGTATTACAGGCAATCATATCCTTAAGTCCATCAATTTCAACTGTTGTCATTTTAGGCTCCCTTCAATTTTTTTCTTACAACCATTGGCAAGATACCACCATTTTTATAGTAGCGAATATCAGCATCTGCATCAAAACGAACCAGTACTTTGAAAGTTTTGGTTTGTTCAGGTGTTGAAGCTGTAACAGTAATAACATCATGAACACCTGGATTTTCTGAAAGATCAAAGCTAAAAATCTCATGTCCTGTCAATCCAAGAGTTTCAGCATTTTCTCCTTCCATAAATTGTACCGGCAAAATTCCCATCATGACTAGATTTGAACGGTGAATACGCTCAAAACTCTCAGCAAGTACTACTTTCACACCAAGGAGATTTGCCCCTTTAGCTGCCCAGTCACGACTTGAGCCCATACCATAATCCTTACCAGCAATTACAAGTGTATCTCGATTAGCTTCTTTATATTTCATAGCAGCATCGTATATGGGTAGAATGTCACCTTCATATTTAGTATATCCACCAATTTTTCCTTCTACCAACTCATTTTTGATACGAATATTAGCAAAAGTTCCTCGCATCATGACTTCATGGTTTCCACGACGACTACCATAAGAATTAAATTCTTGATAATCTACACCATTTTCAGACAAATAGCGTGCTGCTGGACTGTTTCTAGCAATATTACCAGCTGGAGAAATATGGTCTGTTGTAACCGTATCTCCAAATTTAGCCAATACCTTCAAATTATTCAATGGTTTAATGGTCAAATCATCTCCTAAAGCATCAAAGTAAGGTGGATTTTGAATATAGGTAGACTTCTCATTCCATTTATAATTTTGGCTCTTTTCAGTAGTAATGGCATTCCACTTCTCACTGTCTGAGAAGACACTAGCGTATTCGTCTCGGAAAAGTTGACGGGTTACGTATTTATCAACATAAGCTTCAATTTCATCACGTGATGGCATAATATCTTCTAGATAGACGGCTCGCCCATTGTCGTCAAAACCTAAAGGCTCCTTTGTCAAATCAATATTAATGTTACCAGCCAAAGCGTAGGCAACAACCAATGGTGGGCTAGCTAAGAAATTTGCTTTTACGAGAGGATTAATACGCCCTTCAAAGTTACGATTTCCTGACAGAACGGCACTCGCTAGTAAGTCCGTGTCTACAATAGCTTTAGCTACCTCAGGACGTAGATCTCCCGAGTTACCAATACACGTCGTACAACCGTAACCTACCAAATTGAAGCCAAGCTTGTCTAAGTAGCTTTGCAAGCCTGAAGCTTTAAGATAACCAGTAACAACTTTAGAACCTGGTGCCAAAGATGTCTTCACCGTTGGAGATACCTTTAACCCTTTCTCAACTGCTTTTTTAGCTAAAAGACCAGCCGCCATAAGAACGTAAGGATTTGAGGTATTGGTACATGATGTGATCGCTGCAATGGCCACATGCCCCGTTTGAATTGTTTCTGAATGATCCTCAAAATCAACTTTTGCCGTTTTTTCTAACTCCTTCTTGTCCAATCCAAAGCCACGCACACCTGCTTCTCGTACCACTGCATCCTGAAATTCTTGCTTAGCATCGGACAAGAGAATCAAATCCTGTGGACGTTTGGGACCCGAGATAGAAGGTTTAATGGTTGACAAATCAATTTCAACAACCTTAGTATACTTGGCTTCTTTACTTGGGTCATAAAACAGATGATTGGCTTTTGTGTAGGCTTCAGTGACCTGGATATGTTCCTCATCACGATTAGTTAAACGCATGTAGTTAAGAGTTTCGTCATCAATAGGAAAATAACCACAAGTTGCCCCATACTCTGGTGCCATATTAGCGATTGTAGCACGATCAGCTAGAGATAGGCTCTTTAAGCCAGAACCAAAATACTCTACAAATTTACCAACAACATTTTCAGAACGAAGTACTTGAGTAATCTTGAGAGCCAAGTCTGTTGCCGTAGCAATTTTAGGAAGTTCACCTGTTAAATGTACACCAATAACCTCTGGAATTGGGAAATAGGAAGCTTCACCTAGCATAGCTGCTTCAGCTTCAATTCCGCCGACACCCCAGCCCAGAACACCAATACCATTAATCATCGTTGTGTGACTATCTGTACCAAACATAGAGTCGGGATATAGTAGCCCATCTTTTTCAATAATGACATCACTTAGAAATTCAATATTAACCTGATGGATAATACCTGTAGCTGGTGGAACCGCACGGTAATTTTCAAAAGATTGTTCGGCCCATTTAAGAAATTCGTAGCGCTCATTGTTACGTTTAAATTCTAGATTGATATTATCTTCAAGCGCTGTATCACATCCATATGAATCGACTTGAACAGAGTGGTCAATGACTAAATCTACTGGAATCTCTGGATTAATAAGTTCTGCTTTACCACCATTAGCCACTATAGCATCCCGCATTGAGGCCAAGTCAACGACAACAGGAACCCCTGTGAAATCTTGTAAAATGACGCGACTTGGTTTAAATGGTATCTCAGAAATTGTTGGAAAATTCGGAAATTTTATCAGATCAGAAATGTGAGATTCCTTAACATCAATGCCATCTTTTTTTCGGAGGAGACTTTCAAGTAGTATTCGAATGCTATAAGGTAGTTCTTCGACCTTAACATCATAGGATTTTGCTGCTTTTTCGAGATCATAAAAAGAGAATATCTTACCATTTACAGTTAGATTTGAACAGTATTCTTGCATACTTGAACCTCCATTAGTTAAAAAATTTCCTCTATTCTACACTGTTTTTTTAAAAAAAACAAATAAAATTGGCATTCTTGTGTGATGTTTTATTACATCTTCAGTCAGTTGTTGGAATTTTAGCCATTTCCATAAATAAATTCTATTTAATTTAAGAAAACTTAAAAAGCCTTCAAAACACAAGATATAGGGTTGTGTTTCAATACTAAACACAAAATATTGTATTCTTTAAAATATTTAGCTTGATTTTTCCCAATATTTTGGGTATTCTATTAAAGTCGAAAAATGACACCTAGTCACTTAAAATCTTTAAAAAAAGGAGTATTTGCAATGGCAAAGATTACATTGTTTTCAAAAAACAACTGTATGCAATGCAAAATGACAAAAAAATTTTTGGAAAAGGAAGGTGCTGATTTCGAAGAAATCAATATCGATGAACAACCAGAAAAAATTGATTACGTCAAAAGCCTAGGCTTTACTGCTGCTCCAGTGATTGAAGCAGGCGATATCGTCTTTTCAGGTTTTCAACCGGCTAAACTTAAAGAAATCCTTTAATTATCAAGTTTTTATATAGAAAGGAACTTGTTTGCTTAGTTTAATATGTTAACTTTAACCTTTAAACTAGGCCTGGTATCTGTATTATGTCTTTAAAAAATCTTGGCGATGTTTCTTACTTCCGCCTCAACAACGAAATTAACCGTCCTGTAAACGGTCAGATTCCTTTGCATAAGGATAAAGAAGCGCTTCGTGCCTTTTTCCTTGAAAATGTTAAGCCAAATTCAATGGCATTCAACAGCATCACAGATAAAATTAATTATTTGATTGAAAACGACTATATTGAGTCTGAATTCATCGGTAAATATGAACCTGCTTTCATCGAAAAATTGTCTGCAGAAATTCATGCTCAAAAATTCCGCTTTCAATCTTTCATGGCAGCCTACAAGTTCTACCAACAATATGCTCTCAAAACAAACGATGGCGAGACATACCTTGAAAGTTTTGAAGATCGTGTTCTTTTTAATGCTCTTTACTTCGCTGATGGTGATGAAAACCTGGCTAGTGACCTTGCTAACGAAATGATTCACCAACGTTATCAACCTGCTACTCCTTCATTTTTAAATGCTGGACGTAGTCGTCGTGGAGAACTCGTTTCATGTTTCCTTATCCAAGTAACGGACGATATGAATTCCATCGGTCGTTCTATTAACTCAGCTCTCCAATTATCACGTATTGGTGGAGGGGTTGGTATTAGCCTATCTAACCTACGTGAAGCTGGTGCTCCTATCAAGGGATATGCTGGTGCTGCTTCTGGAGTTGTCCCAGTTATGAAGCTTTTTGAAGACAGCTTCTCTTACTCAAATCAACTTGGTCAACGTCAAGGTGCTGGTGTTGTTTATCTGGATGTTTTCCACCCAGATATCCTTGCCTTCCTTTCAACTAAGAAAGAGAACGCTGATGAAAAGGTACGTGTTAAGACATTGTCACTAGGTGTTACAGTACCAGATAAATTCTACGAGTTAGCACGTAATAATGAAGATATGTATCTCTTCAGCCCCTACTCTATCGAAAAAGAATACGGTAAACCATATAACTACATTGATATTACAGCTATGTATGATGAATTGGTTGCCAATCCTAATATCACCAAAACTAAGATTAATGCGCGTGAGTTAGAAACTGAAATTTCTAAACTCCAACAAGAATCTGGTTACCCATATATCATCAACATTGATACAGCTAACAGACATAACCCAATTGATGGTAAAATTGTTATGTCCAACCTCTGTTCTGAGATTCTCCAAGTTCAAACACCAAGTGAACTTAACGATTCTCAAGAATTTGTTAAACTCGGTACAGATATCTCATGTAACCTTGGATCTACTAATATCCTGAACATGATGACTTCACCTGACTTTGGTCGTTCCATTAAGACTATGACACGTGCGCTTACCTTTGTTACAGACAGCTCAAGTATCGATGCCGTTCCATCAATCAAAAATGGGAACCAACAAGCTCATACCTTTGGTTTAGGAGCTATGGGGCTTCACTCTTACCTTGCTAAACACCATATCGAGTATGGTAGCCCAGAATCTATTGAATTCACTAATATCTACTTCATGCTTATGAACTACTGGACTTTAGTTGAATCTAACAATATTGCCCGTGAACGTCAAGAAACCTTTGTCGGCTTTGAGAATTCAAAATATGCTGACGGTTCTTACTTTGATAAATACGTTACAGGGCAATACGTTCCTAAATCTGACCGTGTTAAAGAACTTTTCGAAGGCCACTTCATCCCACAAGCCAAGGATTGGGAGGAACTACGTGAACTCGTTAAAAAAGATGGTCTCTACCATCAAAACCGTTTGGCTGTTGCGCCAAATGGCTCAATCTCTTACATTAACGACTGTTCTGCTTCTATTCATCCAATCACACAACGTATTGAAGAACGTCAAGAGAAGAAAATCGGAAAAATTTACTATCCAGCCAACGGTCTTTCAACAGACACTATTCCTTTCTACACTTCAGCCTACGACATGGACATGCGTAAAGTTATCGACGTTTATGCCGCTGCGACTGAACACGTTGATCAAGGTTTGTCATTAACCCTATTCTTGCGTAGTGAGTTGCCTAAAGAAATTTACGAATGGAAAACAGAAAATAAACTAACAACTCGCGATCTTTCTATCCTTCGTAACTACGCCTTTAACAAAGGAATCAAGTCAATCTACTACATCCGTACTTACACAGATGACGGCGAAGAAGTTGGCTCTAACCAGTGTGAAAGCTGTGTCATCTAAGATAGTGATTTGAGGCTAACAACTTCACTACTCTTATTTATAAAAAGCATAAAATGGGTCGGTTCGCCGACTTTTTTAATAGATAAACTCAAAAAACTATATCATGATTTTTAATTATGATAAAATAGAAATGATATCAATAAAGAAAGAGGTTTCTAATGGAAACTTACTATAAAGCCATTAACTGGAATGAAATCGAAGATGCGATTGATAAATCTACCTGGGAAAAATTAACTGAACAATTTTGGTTAGATACTCGAATTCCCCTTTCAAATGACCTTGATGACTGGCGTAAACTTTCAGCTGAAGAAAAAGATTTAGTTGGAAAAGTTTTCGGCGGCTTGACCTTGCTAGATACCATGCAATCTCAAACGGGTGTTGAAGCCATTCGAGCAGACGTTCGTACACCTCATGAAGAAGCTGTCTTGAACAACATTCAGTTTATGGAATCTGTTCACGCAAAATCTTACTCTTCCATTTTCTCAACTTTGAATACTAAATCAGAAATTGAGGAAATTTTTGAGTGGACAAACAGCAACAAGTACTTGCAAACTAAAGCAAAAATCATTAATGATATCTATGAAAACGGAACGGCACTTCAGAAAAAAGTTGCTTCAACTTATCTTGAAACCTTCCTTTTCTATTCAGGCTTCTTCACTCCACTCTATTATCTTGGTAATAATAAGCTAGCTAATGTCGCTGAAATTATCAAACTCATTATCCGTGACGAATCTGTTCACGGTACCTATATTGGCTATAAGTTCCAACTAGGATTCAACGAATTACCTGAAAAAGAGCAGGAGAGTTTCCGTGAATGGATGTATGATCTCCTCTATCAATTATATGAAAATGAAGAACTCTACACTAAATCTCTTTATGACGGTGTTGGATGGACCGAAGAAGTAATGACCTTTCTTCGCTATAACGCCAATAAAGCATTGATGAATTTAGGACAAGATCCTCTTTTCCCAGATTCTGCTAACGATGTTAACCCAATCGTTATGAATGGTATTTCTACAGGAACATCAAACCACGATTTCTTTTCTCAAGTCGGTAATGGTTACCTTCTAGGTACTGTTGAAGCTATGCAAGATGATGATTATAACTACGGACTAAAATAAAAGCCAGCCTAGGCTAGCTTTAATGGCTCTATAATTTCTGTAGTGGGTAAAACTACTGTAGAGATTATAGAGCTTTTTGAATGCAGACAAAAAGTCCCATAAAAACTATAATGAGAAGTAACCAAACCATCATTAGGAAGAACTCATGAAATCTATTAAGAATACCACAGGATTAATCGGAATGATAGATCATAACATCATTACTCTTGTTTTTAAAATGGATACTCATATCTAGGTTCAAGCAAAACTAGAACTCCAACACTACTACGTCTGAAGAAACGTCGCTTCCAGTGTAAAGATTGTAGAAAAGTCACGGGGGCTGAGACATTAATCGTTGAGAAAAACCACCAAATTTCAAATCTAGTCCGCCAAAAGGTCTCACAACTCCTAACTGAGAAGATGTCACTAACGGATATTGCCAGAAGACTTCGTGTGTCGACATCCACTGTCTATCGTAAGCTTGATCAGTTTACTTTCAAGGAACATTTTGATAAACTCCCAAGGGTTATGTCCTGGGATTAGTTTGGGTTCAAGAAAGGGGAATTGACTTTTGTCGCTCAGAACTATGAGACTAACAAATCTTTAATATATTCTCAGACTCAGAGCTCAATCTGATATTAGCTAACGCTCAACATATTAAGAATGTACCTGGTCGAAAAACAGACATGAAGGATGCCGAATGGATTGCACAGCTCGGACGTTGTGGACTTATTGAGCCATCTTATATTCCTAACCCTGAAGTAATGCAGTTACGTTTACTCACTCGTAGGTTACGTTCTTACAAACAACGTCAAACTCAAATAAAGAATAAGATTCATAACCTCTTACAACCTACTAATATCAAACTAACCAGCTATCTTTCTGTTATCTTCTCTAAGACAGGACAATCTCTTTTAATGCTCTTTATCAATGGGGAACTCATTGATTATGACAATGTGACAGCTTGTATTCACAAGCATGTCAAAGCAAGTCCCGAAGAATTTAATGTAGGCCATGAATGGGAAGTTGTCTCTGAAGGATCGATTTCTCTCGGACCAAAGCCTAGAAGAATATCAATTGTATCAAAAACTAATGAATAAATTAACGAGTGAAATAATAGCTTATATCGAAAAGGAGTTCCCCTGAAGAAAATAGATTACTTCAAACGATTCCTGGTGTGAGTGAAACTTGTGCAGCCACTATTTTAGCTGAGATTGGACCAGATGTGAAGGCTTTTCAATCGGATGCAGACTTAGCTTCTTGGGCTGGGCTCTGCCCAGAATCCTATGAAAGTGCTGACATTAAAAAATCCTCACACATCACACAAGGAAATCGATATATCAAGCAGGCTTTGACCATGTCGGTATTGATTGAGGCTCACTCTAAAGATAATGCGTTTTTATCTTTTTATATCAAAATTTCCCAAAGGGGAAGTAAAATGAAAGCCGGCATTGCTTGTGCACATAAGCTGCTTCGTATCTTTTACAAAATTCTCGCAACACATCAAGAATACGACAAAGAAAAAGTGCTAGAACTGAGGAAACAGTTCTAACTCCAAACTAAAAAAATTTCAATTACCGTATAGCACAGGAAGTGATTTTTGCACTTTTTACTGTCTTTTTTCAAATCATGACTCCCCCGTTAGACAGGAGGTCATGTTTTGTCTCGCACCTAACGGAAAGAGACGGACTGAAAGTCACATAATAAAAAGAAAGGACGAAATTTGTCCTTTCTCGATCTTAGCTTTTCTTCAACACACTACAGTTGACAAAGAGCCAAAAAATAGGAAAAGCCATCCAAATGGACAGCTCTTTCACTACCTAGAAAGTCAAGTAAAGAAATCTACGATAGCTTGCCAGATTTGTGCGAAAATATTTTTGCTATTCTCAAGTGTTTGGTTAGCATCAAAGTTTAAGTTGATGCCAGAGAAAGTATTACCCGCTTTTGAAACGATAGAAGCTTTAAGTGAACTCAGACTTGACTTGAAGCTAGCACTATCAATGATTGATGACTTAGATAAATTTAAAGCAAAGTTCACCAAAAGATTGATTTGAGTATCAGAAAGATTCAGGTTGTAGTTATTGATGGTTCGCTGAACAATCGTTTTAGCTTGATCATCAGTCAACTTATTTCCTTTATCAGCAACTGCCGTCTTGATATCAGTCATGGCTACATTAAGCTTATCCGCATCATAGTTACTCTTACCTGAATTCTCATCATTGATTTGGGAAAGGGTTTTAAGCTCTTCCTGAGCAAGCTCTTTGCTTTCATCTGAGACTTTTGCTCCATTCTGCTCTAGAGAATAATAAATACCAGCCAAGGCACTTTCCCCAGTTACTGGAATAGGTGCTGCTACTGTAATCTTAGCATGTTCAATACCAAGTGTCGTTGCAGCATTACGATACATATCTGGAGTGATTTTTGTGATATTTTGTGGTGTCACAATTTCTACACTCAAGGTTTCCTTAGCACCTAGTTTAGCAATCTTAACTGAAGAATATAACTGAAGACTAGAATCATCTGCAACATTCATGATATTTGCATAGGCCGTAGTCGTTAATGTCTTGACATTGGTATCCTTGCTACTATCATAACTTAGCAAGTTTAGGGTCTGATTACGCTCTTCCTCTGACAAAGAATAACCCATAACGTAGTCAGGTTGAACGTAAGATTCATCAATAACCTTTTGGACATCTGACGATGTGTCTGCTTGAGCAGCTGAGGCAAAGGTTGTCACCAAAGTTAGGAAAGCCATCCCAGCAACGAAAAGCTTTTTCAATTTCATGTATGTTTCCTTTCGAAAATAGAATAGTATCCATAATCTCCTAAAAGATGACCGAGTATGAGCTCAGCCGTGAATTCATTATACCATGACTTAAAAAATAGGGTCAAAAAAACTACTCATGTAATTCCAAAGGGAGCCCGTCTGGATCAGCAAAGAAAGTCATCTTTTCCCCAGTAAAACTGTCCTTGCGAATAGGTTAGCATGAAATACCTTTTTGTTCCAAAGACTCGACAACCTCTTCAATATTAGCCACTTTAAAAGCTAAATGACGTAGTCCACACGCCTCAGGATAAGACAGACGCTTTGGTGGATCCACATAGGCTAGATCACTAGTCTTATTTCCAAAGATTTCCAGTTCTATATCACCACAACGTAGATCTAATTTATAATCGTGACGTTCCGGACAGTGATTTTCACGTATGATTTCAAAACCTAGTTTATTAACATAAAAATCTCGAGATAGATCATAATCAGAAACAATGATAGCGACATGATGTATTGTTTCCAAAAACATTTTTTCCCTCCATAGAAAAAGACCTTACGGCCTTTTCTTAACTTTGAAATTGATTGTATGACTTATTGAAGTCTTCAAGAATATTTGAACTTGCCTTGTCAAAGTCTATCTGCGATTCCAAGTTCCCTTTGACAACTGTACGCTGAGTTGCTTCAGCATCTGTACAAGTTACCAAAGTCACTTCAGATTTACCAGGAGTGTTATCAACCAGTGCTACTTCAGTTGGTTGGACAATTTTTACCTCACTGATAACATAGGTGTAGACCTTATTTTTATCCGTAAGATAAATCTTCATGCCATTTTTTGCTCTATCTATTGGTGAGAAGAGCATATCAGAAGCCCCAGCGATACCGAAAATGTGGTGACTAGCCAATGAATAATTATTTTCCCCACCCATGACTTGATTTTCCTTCATAGTTCCAGCACCATAGGTAAGCTCTGTATTACCAAGTCCTTTGAAAATAGGGAGATTAATACCAACCTCAGGGATAGCAATTCCACCAACAACTGGAAGTTTTTGAGAACCCATCTGGGCTTGCAAGACTGACTCTGTACTAACAGATTTAACCGTATCAAAGTCATAACTTGCCCTAGCTTCCTTGTTTTTCTTTATGGTCTTTTTAGAAACCTTACTTACTTGATATTTATTAGTATTCCAAGCAATTATAGTGTTTCGAATTGATTTATTAAAAATTAAAGCTAAACCAACAACCAAGAGAACAACAATCAAGATCCAACGAAGGACCTCAAGCCATTTACGATGCTTTTTAGGGGTCTTATTTTTGTTATCTTTTCTCATTAGTTATCACCACTTTATTGGTCTTCAGTAACTTAATCAATTTCTTCAGGTTCAACCAAAGCAAAGGTGACAATACGAGCAGTATCATCTAAACGCATGACCTTAACCCCTTGAGTTGCACGACCAGTTTGAGAGATATTAGCAACTGCAGTACGGATAATAACACCCGTATCAGTTATGACCATAATATCCTCATCACCAGAAACTGTCACAATGCCTGCAAGGTTACCATTTTTATCTGTGATATTAGCTGTCTTAATACCTTTACCACCACGCCCCTTAGTTGGGTATTCAGTAGCTGAAGTACGCTTACCGTAACCTTTTTCCGTGATAATCAAGACTTCTTGGTCTTCAGTAATAGCTGCTGCACCAACGACTTGGTCCCCGTCACGAAGGGTTACCCCTTTAACACCAGCAGCCATACGACTCATACTGCGAATAGTATCCTCTTTGAAACGCACACTGTAACCAAATTTAGTACCAATAATAATTTCTTCATTACCATTAGTCAAGAAGACATTGATAAGTTCATCACCTTCTCTAAGTTTCAAGGCAATCAAACCATTTTGACGGATATTTTTAAATTCTGCTTCTTTAGTTCGTTTCACTAAACCTTGGCGAGTTACAAAGACAAGGTGATTGTTATCTGATGCTTCGTCGCTCTTAGCATTAATCACTGTTTGAATTGTCTCACCTTCATCCAACTTCAAGAGATTAACAATTGGTAATCCCTTAGCTGTACGGCCATACTCAGGAATTTCGTAACCCTTGAGACGGTATACACGACCTTTGTTGGTCATAAAGTAAAGATGATCATGAGTGCTTGTTGAAACGATATCACGAACAAAGTCGTCATCGTTCACACCTGTCCCTTGAACTCCACGACCTCCACGTTTCTGAGAACGGAATTCGTCTTGAGCCAAACGTTTGATATATCCCTTGTTAGAAAGAGTGATAACGACATCTTCTTCTTCGATTAGGTCTTCATCTTCAAGTGAAACAACTTCGCCGACCATCAGCTCTGTACGACGGGCGTCCGCAAATTTACGCTTACTTTCATCCAACTCTTCCTTGATGATAGCAATAACACGTTCTGGTTTTGCCAAAATATCAGCCAAATCAGTAATCAAGGCAAGGAGATCATCGTACTCATTTTGAATCTTATCACGTTCCAAACCGGTCAAACGACGCAAACGCATATCAAGAATGGCTTGGCTTTGACGTTCAGTGAGTTCAAAGCGAGCCATCAACTCGGCTTGAGCCTCTGCATCAGTTTGACTGTTACGAATAATCGTAATCACTTCATCCAGATGATCAAGCGCAATTAATAAGCCTTCTAAAATATGGGCACGTGCTTCAGCCTTATCCTTATCAAACTGTGTACGACGGATCACAACCTCTTTTTGGTGAGCAATATAGTCAGCCAAAATTTGACGCAAGGAAAGGATTTTGGGCACACCCTTTTCAATAGCCAACATATTGAAGCTGAAGTTTGTCTGAAGTTGAGTTAATTTGAACAAATTGTTCAAGATCACATTGGCAGATGCATCACGACGCACTTCGATGACAAAACGTACCCCCTCACGAGAAGACTCGTCACGAACTGCTGTAATCCCCTCAATACGTTTTTCCTGAGCCAAACGAACGATGTGTTCATGGACCTTAGTCTTATTGACCATATAAGGAAACTCAGTAACTACAATGCGCTCACGACCTGATTTGGTTGTTTCAATTTCGGTACGCGAACGAAGAACAATAGAGCCTTTACCAGTTTCGTAAGCACGGTGAATACCAGATTTTCCCATGACCAAACCACCAGTTGGAAAGTCTGGACCGGGAAGAACTTCCATCAGTTCACGGGTTGTGACTTCAGGATTGTCCATCATCAATTTAACGGCATCTATAGTTTCAGCCAAATTGTGTGGTGGAATGTTGGTCGCCATACCAACCGCAATCCCTGTAGCACCATTAACAAGAAGATTTGGAATACGGGATGGAAGAACAATTGGCTCACGTTCAGAACCATCGTAGTTATCTTGAAAATCTACGGTATTCTTATTGAGATCACGGAGCATCTCCAGGGCGATTTTAGACATACGAGCCTCAGTGTAACGTTGAGCGGCTGCGCCATCACCATCCATAGAACCAAAGTTTCCGTGGCCGTCAACCAACATGTAACGGTAACTCCACCATTGAGCCATACGAACCATAGCTTCATAGATAGATGAGTCACCGTGTGGGTGATATTTACCCATAACATCCCCGGTAATACGGGCAGATTTTTTATGAGGCTTATCAGGTGTCACCCCAAGCTCATTCATTCCATAAAGAATACGACGTTGTACCGGTTTTAAACCGTCACGAACATCTGGGAGTGCACGAGATACGATAACACTCATGGCATAATCGATAAAACTCGTTTTCATCTCAGACGTTAAATTAACGTCAATTAAATTATTATCTTGCACTCTAAAAATGCCTCTTTTCTTTCAATCAAATTATTCCAAATTCTCATAAAATAATGGAAAATTTCTATAATATTATACCATAAAAAGCTTTATATTTCAGTTGTTTAAAACGCTTTCACTTAATAATTCCTTATTATTTCGTGACATTCATCACTTAAAATGGTAGAATAAGCATTGTATGGGGTAACCCAATAAAAAATTAAGGAGATGTTTAGACCATGACTGCAACTAAACTACACAAAAAAGTCATCCTTGTTGGTGACGGTGCCGTAGGTTCATCTTACGCTTTCGCACTTGTAAACCAAGGTATCGCTCAAGAACTAGGTATCATCGAAATTCCACAATTATTTGAAAAAGCCGTTGGTGATGCGCTTGACCTTAGCCACGCACTTCCTTTCACTTCACCTAAAAAAATCTATGCAGCTAAATATGAAGACTGTGCGGATGCTGACCTTGTAGTTATCACTGCTGGTGCTCCTCAAAAACCAGGTGAGACTCGTCTTGATCTTGTTGGTAAAAACCTTGCAATCAACAAATCAATCGTTACTCAAGTTGTTGAATCAGGATTCAACGGTATTTTCCTTGTAGCTGCCAACCCAGTAGACGTATTGACTTACTCTACATGGAAGTTCTCAGGATTCCCTAAAGAACGCGTTATCGGTTCAGGTACTTCACTTGACTCAGCTCGTTTCCGTCAAGCACTTGCTGAAAAACTTAATGTCGATGCTCGTTCAGTTCACGCTTACATCATGGGTGAACACGGCGACTCAGAGTTTGCGGTTTGGTCACACGCTAACATCGCCGGTGTAAACCTTGAAGAGTTCCTTAAAGACGAAGAAAACGTTCAAGAAGCTGAATTAGTTGAATTGTTCGAAGGTGTTCGTGATGCAGCTTACACAATTATCAACAAAAAAGGTGCTACATACTACGGTATCGCAGTAGCCCTTGCTCGTATCACTAAAGCTATCCTTGACGATGAAAATGCAGTACTTCCATTGTCTGTATTCCAAGAAGGTCAATATGGTGTAAACAACATCTTTATCGGTCAACCTGCTATTGTAGGTGCACACGGTATCGTACGTCCAGTAAACATCCCATTGAACGATGCTGAACAACAAAAGATGAAGGCTTCTGCCGATGAATTGCAAGCTATCATTGATGAAGCATGGAAAAACCCTGAATTCCAAGAAGCTTCAAAAAACTAATCTTACTTTAGTTAAATAAGAGCCTCCAGTTGGAGGTTTTTTAGTATTTTAAAAAGAAAAACAGCTAATTCATATGAATTAGCTGTTTAATATTATTCAGCGGAGATAGCTGCTTTAGCAATATAGCTAAGTGGTTGGTTAAAGTGTGGCAAGAAGAACAAATCAAGCAATTGTAGACGGTCAATTGTTACTCCTTCTTGAATTGCCAATGAGAACATGTGGATTCCCATTGAAATATCCATGAGTGAAACCATTTGAGCACCCAAAACTTTACGAGTATCTTTATCATAAACAATCTTGATAGTTACATCTTCATTTTCATCCTTCATGAAGGGAAGTTTTTGAAGATCCGTTGATTCTACTACTGCTGGATTGAAACCAAAGCGTTTTGCCTTCTCTTCAGTCAAACCAGTAGAAACCATGTTCAAACCATAGATAGAGATACCATTTGATCCTTGAACACCGTTTGATTCAACATCACCACCACCGGCATTGTGTCCAGCGACAATACCTGAACGAATAGCATTTGAAGCTAAGGCAATGTAGTTGACATCGTCAAGAGCATTGTCATAAACCGTAGCACAATCACCAACAGCGTAAACATCCTTAACTGATGTTTCTTGTTTCTTATTAACAAGGTAAGCACCATTTCGGAATGTTTCCAATTTACCAGCTCCAAGGGCTGTATTAGGACGGAAACCAACAGCAAGAACAACCATATCTACATCGTACGCATTTTTATCTGTTACGATGCGTTCTACCTTAGTTTCACCTTCTACTGCTTTAACAGTTTCGCCAAAGGCCAATTGGATACCGTGGTCTTCCAAATTTTTAGCCATACGGTATGTAAAATCGCGGTCATAGTATCCTGCCAAACATGTGTCAACAACATCAATAAGGATAACTTCTTTACCATGACGTTGGAAGGCTTCAGCCAATTCAACACCAATGTAACCTGCACCTACGACTGCTACACGTTTGATGTCTTGTGATTTATCGTTCAACTTATCAATAACTTCTTGAGCGTTTTGGAAAAGTTTAACGAATTGAAGGTTTTCAAGAGTCGCTTCGAAAGTACGGCTACCTTCTTTAATCTCAGCACCATCGATTGGAGGTAAGATTGGTTGTGAACCAGTAGCTAAAATCAATTTGTCATATGATTCAACATGTTCTTTACCATCAACAAGAGCTGTAACAGTTTTACCGTCAAAGTCAATAGACTCAACTGGTGAGTTTATATAAACTTTTGCACCCTTGCTTTCAAGGCCTTCTTTGTTGGCATAGAAAAGGCCATCAGGACCTGAGATTTGATTACCAATCCAAAGAGCCATACCACAACCCAAGAATGAAATGTTAGAGTTTTGATCGAAAACAACTACTTCATTTTGGTCTCCGTAATTATCAAGAATAGTATTAATACTATAAGTACCAGCATGGTTAGCACCGACAACTACGATTTTTGACATAAATTTATCCAACTTTCTTTTAATAATAGATTACTATACAATTTTACCACAATTAGAAAACGGTTACACGTTTTATGCTCAAACTTTGTTACTTTTTGAACAAAATAAGATATTTTGATTTAAAATCGTCATTTTATTAGCTCAATACATATTAACTAGTGTGCCATGTGAAATATTATTATCACTGACTGACCCTAGAGTCTCTATCATTAAGCTATTATCAAATCCTAATGACTACTACTTGGCTCTTTGCCCACTCAAAAATAGAGTGAGTGACACTCCAACTCATTGAGAAGATGTCAACACTATTTTTGATTAAACTAACACATTAAAATCCCAAATATCTGTCCAACCTTCATAAAATTCAGGTTCGTGACATACCATTAGGACACTACCTTTAAAGGCCTGAAGGGCACGCTTCAATTCGTCCTTTGCATCAACATCCAAGTGATTAGTTGGCTCGTCCAGAACAAGGACATTATTTTCACGATTCATAAGGAGACAGAAACGAACTTTTGCCTGCTCTCCTCCTGACAAGACCTGAATTTGACTTTCAATATGTTTAGAAGTTAAACCACATTTAGCTAGGGCTGCACGAACCTCAGCTTGATTTAGAGCTGGGAAAGCATCCCAAACTGCTTCAAGTGGGGTCTGACGTGAACCTTCTGCTTCTTGCTCAAAATAACCTAGGTCAATAAAATCACCTGTTTCAACTTCTCCTTCAAGAGGTTGAATAATCCCAAGTAAACTTTTCAGCAAAGTGGTCTTACCAATACCATTGGCACCGACGATAGCTACCTTTTGATTACGTTCGAAAGTGAGATTCAAAGGCGACTTAGTCAAAGGACTGTCGTATCCAATTACGAGATCCTTAGTTTGGAATATAAAACGTCCAGGCGTACGGCTTTCCTTGAAATGGAATTCAGGTTTTGGTTTTTCTGCTTGCAACTCGATGATTTCCATCTTATCCAATTTTTTCTGGCGAGACATGGCCATATTTCGAGTAGCAACACGAGCTTTATTACGGTTAACAAAATCTTGAAGATCGGCAATTTCCTTTTGCTGACGTTCATAGGCAGCTTCTAATTGTGCTTTTTTCATAGCATAGACAGATTGGAAATTATCATAATCGCCTGCATAGCGAACCAAATCTTGATTTTCAACATGGTAGACAATGTTAATAACATCGTTTAAGAATGGAATATCATGCGAAATGAGAACAAAAGCATTCTCATACTCTTGGAGATAGCGCTTAAGCCAGGCGATGTGTTCAGCATCCAAATAGTTGGTTGGCTCATCGAGGAGCAAGATATCGGGTTTTTCAAGCAATAACTTAGCTAAGAGAATTTTGGTACGTTGACCGCCTGAAAGATCCGTCACATCGGTATCCATACCAAAATCCATGACACCCAAGGCACGAGCAACCTCATCTATCTTGGCATCAAGAGTATAGAAATCACGAGTTTCCAACCGATCCTGAAGCTCACCTACTTCTTCCATCAAAGCATCAACATCGGTACCTTCTTCTGCCATAGACATATAAATCTTGTTGATACGTTCCTCAGTTTTAAAAAGCTCATCGAAAGCCGTACGAAGGACATCGCGTACGGTCATACCCTTTTCAAGGACAGCGTGCTGATCTAAATAACCCGCTGTCACATACTTAGACCACTCTACCTTACCTTCATCTGGCTGCAATTTCCCAGTAACGATAGACATAAAGGTTGACTTTCCTTCACCATTAGCACCGACAAGACCGATATGCTCACCTTTGAGCAAACGGAATGAGACATTTTCAAAAATGGCACGGTCCCCAAATCCGTGACTAAGATTTTTGACTTCTAAAATAGACATAACATATCTGGGCTAAAACAGTCTTTAGCCCTTTCCTTTCTTGACATTGACTTAGTTATTTTACCATTTTTTAGTGTAAATTTGGACCTTTGCTTATGTAAAATCGAAAAGAAAAAGCAGGACCCGCCTGCTCAATCTTTAGTCTTTTTTCAAAATGCGTTTGAAGACAAGATATAAAAGAGGAACCGCAATGATTGTAACAACTGATGTTCCAAAAGTTCCACCAATCTTGATCACTGAAGCTAGCATGGCAGCTTTTAAGGGGAGGGACGCAACGATGATATTAATAATCGTATACTTAAGGAAATTCAAAATAATTTTGGTCAATGCAGCGATCACTCCAGCGATAATGACGTTAACTATTTTATCATTTGATTTTAGGAGCTTTTCAAAAACAAGATAGAGCACCAAACAGACAATCAAAGATTCTAAAATAGTAATCCAAACCTCAGCAGCATAGCCATTAAAAATATCAAATAGCCCTAATGCTACCGTTGCAACTAACGCACCTTTTCTAGCACCAAAAATTAAGATAGCAATTACAACCAAAGCATTTCCCAAATGGACAAATTGTGGTCCAAAAGGAATACGAATAAACTGTACAGTAACAATAATCAAGGCTGCATACAAACTCAATTCAACTAATTCACGAGTATTATCATTTTTCTCCTCCAATAGCTCATTAATGCCATTAAATAAATAACCGATATAGGGCTCATAACAGAGACCATATTTTAAAGGGCGACCACTTGAAAGTGTAAACAATAGGACTTTATTCAGGAAATCCAAAGCCAAATCACAAACCTTAAGAAAATCAAGGTTATGAAAATATCCGGCTGATAAAATGGCCGTCAGTAAGTCCCCGCTCCCATAAAAATGTGATTGATACCGTTTCCTCATTCGATAAATTACTTTATTGGTCTCCTTATCGAAATAAGCCAATCCGATCTTTTCAGTCTCAAATGAAATACCTGTTAAAATAACTTTTCGAGGTCCAAGCCTGCTCAAATTTCTCAGAAGATTCTCAATAATAGTCATATCATAGGAACCTTCCTCAAGATAAGGAGAACCCGTCAATAAGGCAGCTTCTGTCAGATTGGGAATTATGACATCAGCCTGTTGACAGAAATCTTTCATAGCTTCTACATAGTCTCTATCAAAATCTTGATATAGACGGCCATTATCACCCATAATAGGATCCAACAAACAGAGGAATCTTTTTTTCGTAAGACAATTGACTGACAAGGCCTAGTTCTTCTTCTGACTTGAAATAACCACCGACTAAGCCATCCACTCTAAAATCCAATTGCTTCCACTGCCCACAAAAACCTTGCATATCAACTGTAAGGTATCGTACATAGATATTGTCAAACTCACTAGTATGAGAAGACAAAAGAACCGTTGGTAAGGGAAGAACTTCAGTCTGATAAGCTGACATGATAGGAAGACTACTGGTCAAAGAAACCTTCCCAAAACCAACGAGATCATTGGCAACAATCACTGTGGTCATCTATTTTCCTTCCCAAACTTTTTTAAACTGTTTAATAAATCCTGTATGGAAGTAAATATAGTAGGCGAAAGCTGAACCAAGAATTGCGGCAACTAGATCAAAAGGAATTTTCATCATAGCATAGGCTGGTGTGCCATAGATAAAGGCTCTTCCAAAACCATAACCAAGTAGGTTGATAATTGCCCCAAGCAAGAGACCTAAAACAGCCCTAGGTTTACTCAATTTTCCTAATCGCCCACCTACAACAAGTGAGATAGCAAGAACTTGAAGGCTGTGTGTTGCTAGTGTTACCCACATAGGAAGAGGATAAAAAAGAAAATCTCCAATAAATGAGCCCACACCAGCAATTATGACTGCATCCATAGGTGGAAATATCAAACCAACCAAGAAAATGATAATACCGTTAAAATAGAAGTGACCTCCTGGAACAGGAATTGACAAGAGACTTGAACTCAAAATGACAACAAGTGCCATGAAAAATGCAGAGAGGGTTAAACGTTTTGCTGACATATCTAAAACTCCTTAGAAATAAATATAGTACAAGTTTATGAAAATTCTGACGATTAAACAAGTAGAGATTTCTCTATCTGACCGGGTACAGATGTGAGGCTATAAAAAATCACCACACATCCATGTGGCGATAAAGCTTATTGAGATTTATTATCAAAGTATTTGACGGGTGCATTTTCAAGATTTTTCAATGAAATATGAGCAGTCGCATCTGCTTCTGTACCATAGTCTGAGAATTCAATTATCAAGTCATGATCAAAATCAGACACGGCATAGTCAACAACAATTTCCTTAACTTCCTTAGGGCCAATCTTTGTCTTATTAGCAATCTTGTCTCTGTCATCGTCTTTAGAGAAGACCATTGTCGCAACCTTCAATTCTTCCTTCTCCTGTTTAACATCGAGAACCACTTTCATCAAAAGAGCGTAGGCATTCATGGTTTCTTTACTTGTGTTGCTAAGTTTATAGTGAACACGAATAGCTTTTTGACCTTCAGGGGATTCGATTTTAGTGGCAGAAAGAACTTGTACGCTAGCATCTTGTCCCACAAATTGCATTTTGTTTTTATCGTATGTCCAAGTAGGCTCTTTATCCGGTGTACAGGCTGACAAACCAATAATGATTAAGCAAGCAAGAGCGATAAGTCCTAAGACTTTCTTAAATGTCATTATTACAATCTCCTTAAACTTGTTTAAAATAGGAATTTAGTATTTCCTAATAACCTTTTTATTATGTCAAAATCTAATAATATTGTCAAATGTCTCCAGACATCTTGCTCTCAGAGAATAAATAGGGTAGAATAAAAAAATCTGTAGGGGGGTAGTTATGAGTATCTATCAAGAAATTGTTAAGACTATCGCAAAAGATATCCAAAATGGTAATTTGGAGAAAGGAAGTAAATTACCATCTATTCGTCAGATTAGTCAGACTTATGGTTGCAGTAAAGATACTGCTCAAAGAGCACTCTTGGAACTTAAGTATCAAAACTATATTTATGCCGTCCCCAAAAGTGGCTATTATGTTCTAGAGGGCCCCTCTAAATCCAATGATACGGTTCTACTCAACCTTAATGACTATAATCAATTAGCTTACGAGGATTTTCGTCTTTGCTTAGATGAAAGTTTGTCAGACCACCAAGACTATCTCTTCAACTATTATCATGAGCAAGCTGGACTAAAAGAACTGGTTGAAGCATTAAAAAATCGCCTTGCATCTGACGACATTTATGTCAATTCAAATCAAATTGTCATTACTTCAGGAAGCCAACAGGCTCTCTATATCCTATCACAGATGGATTTCGGTAATGGTGCTCACAAAATTCTTTTGGAACAACCTACCTACCACCGTATGAACCATTTAGTCAAGCGTCAAAATCTATCCTACGAAACTATCAATCGCAATCTTGATGGTATTGACTTTAATCTATTAGAGGAGCACTTTAAAACTGGTCAGATTAAGTTTTTCTATACCATTAGTCGTTACTCAAATCCTCTTGGATTGAGCTACACTGCTAGTGAAAAAGAAAAGGTGGCTCAACTTGCCAAACAGTATAATGTCTATATCGTCGAGGACGATTATATGGGTGACTTTAGCGATAGTAAAAATCTACCAATTCACTACTACGATACCCAAAATCAGACCATCTATATCAAATCTTTTTCCATGGCACTTTTTCCAGGTTTACGACTAGGTAGCCTCGTCTTACCACCAAACCTTAAGACTACCTTTTTGTCCCACAAAGGACTTATTGATTATGATACCAACCTCATCATGCAAAAAGCACTTTCAATTTATCTTGATAATGGTATGTTCAAAAAAAATATTAAAAAACTTAAAGACCTTTTTCAACAAAACATGGCTAAAAGTCAGGAAACTATCGAGAAAGCTAAGGTTTCCATTCCCTATCAGATTTCTCCTAGACACATTACCTGGAAGCTTCCAAGAGGGGTCTCATTAGAGAATTTCAAAGCTCAGAAACAAATTCGCTTTTTAGAAACATCCTTTATAAGACCAACTTCTGAGACTTATATGCAAATAGGACATGGAAAAGAACTGAAGATTTTTTTAAAACTTTTGAAAATGATAGACTAAAAACTCAAACATACAAAAAAGCCATCAAAGCAATGGCTTTTTATTATTTAGTCTGTTCAAAGCGTAGGTGCACGATTACTTTGTCACCATAACCGTTACGCTCCAAATCTCGTTGTAAACGGTATGAAATATAATGCTCGGCGATATTGATGAAACCAGCTTCCATAAGACGATTTTCAACCAATGATTGAATCATGTTAATGGTTGGACGTTCCACTTGAGCATCTTTTAGATCAAGTGCTACTTTTTTAGTGACTTGAGCAAGGTTTTGTCGCCAAGAATCATCAAGAACATACACAGTCTGTGCTGCTTTTAAGATGGCTTGGTAGATTTTATCAGGATCAAATTCAGCAACTTGACCATTACGTTTAATAATTTGCATGGCTAGCCTCTTTTCAGGTTTTTTCTTTTATTATGCAGAGAATTTACATATTTGTCAAGTGTCAATCACTGAAAGAGCTATTCGGACTGCTTATTCCAAGAATTTAGAAATGTAAAGTGGTTTGCCATGTTTATCAAAGGATAGAGTTGAGGAATAGGACATTGACTGATTATGTCGAATATGATTAGCAATTCTCTTGTCACCGTTTATCAGATGCATGTCATAAATCTGTCCGTCAGAATCAATAAAGACAGCATCAATCCTAGTACTACTCGATTTTGACCCAAGATAACGAATATCTATTTTGTCCACTTGACTATAAATAGTTTTAAGTCCTCTATAATCTTTGTAAACAGTGACGGTAGCCAAAACATTCCCACCCAAAACATAGGTCATTCCGAAAACAAAGAGATAAACTATTGGTAGGACTAGCAAAGATAATTTACTTTTTCGAAACGTTTCTTTATGCCAATTACATATATACTGAGGTACATGGTTAAAAACCTCTTAATATATTGATGAACGAGTAACCTATAGACTAGTATTAAAAATACCAGTTGACCCAAAGGATAAGCAAAACTGGGTAAGGCATCAATAAGTGTATTGACTTTATCAGATTCAAAGGTGTAATGTCCCCAAATCCCATCAAAAAACTCTAAAAACAAGTTATCTCCTTTTGGCCTTATATCTACTATCTTAAAAATCCATCTTATCAGATGGATTTTTAACTATTAACGTACTTCTGCTTCGACCTTTTCAGTGAGAGCTTTGGTAATTTTTTCCATGTATTTGGCAACTTCTTCGTCTGTGAGGTTGTCATTTGGATTTTGGAAGGTGAGGCTATAGGCCATTGATTTCATACCAGCACCAAGTTTTTCACCTGTATAAACGTCAAAGAGTTTAACAGCAATCAAGCGTTTCACTCCTGCTGAATAGATGGCATCAAGAACTTCTTGATGAGTGATGTCTGCCTTAAGAAGAAGGGCGATATCACGTGATACTGCAGGGAATTTTGTGATTTCAACAAATGGTTGAGCTGGTTTCAAGGCGTCTTCGACAGCACTAAGATTAATTTCAGCCACATAAGTTTCTGGAATACCGTAGTTTTTAGCTGTTTGTGGGTGAACTTGACCAAGGAATCCAATAGTTTGACCATCAAGCACAATAGCAGCAGTACGACCTGGGTGCATGCTTGCTAGGTCTTTTGTCGCTACATAGTCAACCGAAACTTCAAGTTTATTGAAGAGAGCCTCAATGATACCTTTAGCATAGAAGAAATCAACTGGCGTTGCTTTGGTTTGGAAATCTTTTTCCGCTACAAGACCAGAAATTGCGAAGGCAAAGGTATTGATTTCGTTTGGTAACTCTTCTTTCGGATTACCATTTTGCTCAAAGACCTTACCGATTTCGTAGATAGCTACGTTGCTATTCTTACGGTTGACATTGTAAGCAACGGTATCAAGCATACCAGAAACCAAGTTTTGACGGAGGGCTGAGCGATCAACAGTCATAGGCCACATTAACTCAGTCAAGTTACTTGGTGTCGCAGCAAATTCTACGGCTTTTTCAGGTGTTGTCAAAGTGTATGAAATAATCTCAGTCAATCCAGCACCTTCAGCAATGGTACGAACCTTACGGCGAAGTGTTTGTGTTTTAGTCAATTCACCGGATGTTCCTGCTGCCTCTGGAAGTGTCGTAGGCAATTTCTCATAGCCATAGATACGTGCAATTTCCTCTACCAAGTCTGCTTGGATACTGATATCCCAACGACGACGTGGTACAGATACAGTGAATCTATCAGCATCACCTGTCAAACCGAAACCAAGTTTTGCAAACACATCTTCAATATCCGCAAAAGTCAATTCTGTACCTAGACGGACATTCACATAGTCAAGACTTGTAGAAACTTGGACTGGTTCTGTGTCGACTGAACCTGCTTGAACACGGCCTGCAAGAACAGATCCATTTGCCAATTCTTGCAACATTGCTGCTGCAAAATCAAGAGCTTCAAGGACAGTATCGTTATTAACACCTTTTTCAAAGCGTGATGACGATTCTGAACGAAGGTTAAGACGGCTACTTGTCTTACGAACAGATTTTCCATCAAAAACAGCAGCTTCGAGGACAACATTTTTAGAGTTGTTATCAATTTCAGTTGATGCACCACCCATGACACCACCAAGAGAAACAGGTTTGTCAGCAACTGTAATAACAATATCTTCAGCAGTCAATTCACGCTCTTCACCATCAAGAGTAACCAGTTTTTCACCCTCGCGTGCATCACGGGCAACAATGTGTGATTCTTCAAGCTTATCCAAATCGAAGGCATGCATTGGTTGTCCAAAGTATAGAAGAACATAGTTTGTCACATCTACTACATTGTTAATTGGACGAATACCAGCATTCATGAGAAGGTTTTGTAGCCATTGTGGACTTGGTTGAACCGTGACATTCTCAACCACTCGACTAGCATAAGTAGTCACTTTATCACTTTCGATAGCTACTGAAATTTTATCAGAAGCTTGTTTGCTGTCTTCAGTAACTGTTTTTTCTGGGAAATGAACGGATTTACCATAGATTGCAGCAACTTCATGAGCCACACCACGCATAGAAAGGGCATCAGCACGGTTAGGTGTGATTGACAATTCGATAATTTCGTCATCAAGGTCTAGATATGGGAAAATGCTATCTCCAGGAACAGCATCTTCTGGCAAAATTTGGATACCATCTGCAAATTCTTTAGGAATAATGCTATCTGGAAGACCAAGTTCAGCCAAAGAACAGATCATACCAAGAGATGCCATACCACGAATCTTACCTTTTTTGATCTTGTAATTATCTGCAATTCGGGCACCAGGAATGGCAACAATTACCTTGATTCCAGCAGTGACATTTGGAGCGCCACATACAATTTGACGTGGACCTTCAGCATCTCCTGTATCTACTTGACACAAGTGCAAGTGTGTTTCAGGCACATCTTCACATGACAAGACATGACCAACAACCAATTTTGACAAGCCTTCAGCAGGTGTCTTAACACCTTCCACTTCAATACCTGTCGTCGACATTTTTTCAGCAAGTTCGGCCGTGGTAACATCCACATCAACCAACTCTTTTAACCATTTATAACTAACTAGCATAATAATGATATTAAGACCGTGTCCTTGCAGAGCAAGGACCAAAGTGACAAGATTTTAGGAAGTCGCCTGAAATCCTGATTTCAGTAGCGACTTATCTAAATCTCGAACTTTGAGGTCGTATTCAAATCCTTTCTGTAAAACTATCAGTTCAACTGATAAATGTAAGAAGAACTTCAACCACTCTTAAGATGGGTTCAGATCCTTTCTGTAATTTAGGAATATCTGTATTTGATATATGAGGAAGACAAATTTATGCGTTTTATTGTCTTTTTAAAACCTCTCTATCAACTTCAATTAGGTTTATAGTTTCAATTTTAACAACCAATCGCGATCCACTTTACCATCACCGACAAGAAAATCGTATTCTGCGAATTTTTCAAAGCCATATTTATCGTAAAAAATCTGTGCCTTGAAATTCCTTTCCCAAACACCTAACCAAGCCCAATCACAACCCAGGTCACGAGCTTCTTGCAAAGCAAACTCAAATAATCGCTTACCCAAGCCCATGCCTTGAAAGGCCTGACTGATATAAATACGCTGAATTTGAAAGGCATTGTCTAGGTGCTGCTCTGTTTGGGCAGATCCGACATTAGTTTTTAGAAAACCTGCCTTTACATCATCAACTATAATGAAAAAGTAACGCGATTCTTCATGAGTAATTTCATCGAGCAGAACTTCCTCAGACAGTGCAGTATCAAAATAAGCTTGCAACTGGGATTCTGTATTATCATGAGCAAATGTCTCCCTAAAAGTATCTTCCGAAATAACTTTTAATTCTTCAACTTCTTCGGGAAGAACCTTTCGAATAACAACCGTCATGACAACCTCCTAAACCTTATTTAAACTGTTCTGAGAATCGAACATCTCCTTGATAGAAACTACGGATATCGTTGATACCATAGCGAAGCATGGCAATACGTTCTTGACCAAGACCAAAGGCGAAACCTGAATATTCTTCAGAATCAACACCTGACATCTCAAGCACTTGTGGGTGAACCATACCAGCACCAAGGATCTCAATCCAACCTGTCTTCTTGCATACGTTACATCCTTTACCACCACACTTGAAGCATGACACGTCAACCTCAACAGAAGGTTCAGTGAATGGGAAGTAAGAAGGACGCAAACGGATTTGACGTTCTGCACCAAACATTTTTTGAATAATCATCTCAAGCGTTCCCTTCAGATCACCCATTGAGATGTTTTTACCAACGACCAAACCTTCGATTTGGTGAAACTGGTGGCTGTGAGTCGCATCATCGGTATCACGACGGAAAACACGTCCTGGTGAGATCATCTTAAGAGGACCTTTAGAAAAATCATGTTTATCAAGTGTACGAGCTTGGACAGGACTTGTATGAGTGCGAAGCAAGATTTCTTCGGTAATGTAGAAAGTATCTTGCATGTCACGTGCTGGGTGATCCTTAGGCAAATTCATACGTTCAAAGTTATAGTAGTCTGTTTCAACTTCAAAACCATCAACAATTTGGAAGCCCATCCCCAAGAAAATATCTTCGATTTCTTCAGCTATTTGGCTAAGAATATGACGGTTACCAAGGTTTACTTGGCGACCTGGAAGGGTTACGTCAAGACTTTCAGAGTCAAGTTGGGCTTGAATTTTAGCTGCTTCAACAACTTTAGCTGCTTCGTCAAAAGCTTCAGTCAAAACGTCACGAACTTCGTTGACCATTTTACCAACTGTAGGGCGTTCTTCACTAGGAAGGTCTTTAAGTCCCTTCAAAAGTTCCGTCAAAGAACCTTTTTTACCTAAAACTGCAACACGCAATTCTTGTAATTCCTTAGAGTGTTCACCACGCATTTCAGCCAATTTAGCCTGCGTTGAGGTTTTCAACTCTTGTAATTGTGTTTGTAAATCCATGATATTCCTTTCTGATATGACAATTTCGAATCGCAAACAAAAAAACACACGCCAAAACTCCAACCCGGAGCGTTGACACGCGGTACCATCCGTTTTTTATCTGGTTTCCCAGACCTTGATTCGTCAGCCGTTTTCATGAGTGAATTCGCCAAACTTCCCTCGAGGAGGCTTCCAGTCCATGACCCCCAATCCCTGTCAATTTCCATAAGGTTACTAGTCTCTACGACTTCTATTTAATTACCACCATTCTATCAAAAATTAGTTGTGCTTTCAAGTGCCTACAGTTACGTCAATTCAATAAGTTTTTTTGGAAACTATTCTTTTTGGAGAAATCATTCAGGTAATGCTCAATGCCCGTATCAGACAAGACTAGTCTCAAGCTGAAAAAGATGAGTGGTAAAATAAACAAAGAAAAAACTTCTTAGAATTGTAATATTTCAATCGAAAAAGACCAGCTGACCGCTTTCTCATAGTGGCAAAAATCCTGATCATAGCCACTGTTAGAGAATTTTACGCAATCGATTGCGTTTTTTTTTGAAAGTCATTTCAATTTTTTTTGAAACTATAAAAAAAGATAGCGATAAAGCTATCAACTATCTTTCATGAAAATATACTCTATTTTTAGTCAAAATCGAGGTCTTTTAGTTTAACTGAAACAATTTTTGAGACACCAGATTCCTGCATTGTCACCCCATAAATAGAGTCTGCTGCTGACATGGTTCCCTTACGGTGGGTAACTACGATAAATTGACTAGACTTGTCAAAACGATTGAGGTAGTCACCGAAGCGTTTAACATTGGCTTCATCCAAAGCCGCTTCTACTTCGTCTAGGACAACAAAAGGTATAGTCTTAACACGAATGATGGCAAAGAGAAGAGCCAAAGCTGACAAGGCCTTCTCACCACCTGACATAAGGTTAAGTGATTGAATTTTCTTACCTGGTGGCTGAACAGAAATTTCTACACCGGCCTCTAGGAGATTGTCTGAGGTCAAAATCAAATCTGCTGATCCGCCACCAAACATCTGGGTAAAGGTCTGTTTAAAGCTTTCACGGATAGCCTCGAAGGTTGCTTTAAAGCGAGATTTCACCTCACCATCCAAATCATTGATGGTATTCAGAAGGAGACCCTTAGCTTCAAGTAAATCATCCTTTTGACCATTCAAGAAATCGAGACGTTGCTTAACTTCTTCAAATTGAGCAATAGCCTCTACATTGACAGGGCCCAGAGCCTTAATCGAACGCTCAAGACTTTGAAGATTCTGGCGAGTTTGCTCAACATTCTCAAGAGGGGTAACCTGACCTTTGGCTGCTTCAAGCGTCATCTGGTAATCTTCAGCCAACTGAGTCGCAAACTTACGAAGCGACTGACTAATTTGACTTTCATGCTCTTCCAATCGAGTCTGTTGACGAATCAAATCTTCATTGCGGTTCCCCGCTTTAGCCAAACGCTCCTCCAAGTCCTCCAACTGACCTTCGTAGTCTTGCACTTGAATCTTGGCACGAACAAGTGCTTGTTCCAAATCGTCTTTACGTTGAACAGCTTCTTTATGCTGTGCTTGCAACTGCGGCAGACGATCAGTTTGATCCTCATCGACTTGGTTATTGAGGAGAGCCTTGAGACTGTCAGATTCCTTCGTTAATTCAGACAAGTCTGCTTGAAGACGATTACTTTCTGTCTTAGCAAAACGCAATTCCGCTTGCAAGTCGCGCTCCTTCAACTGGAGTTCAGATTGCCTGTCTAAGAGAGCTTGTTTTTGTTGGCCAAGGGCATCCTTATCTTCCTTAATTGCTTCGATACGGTCATTGATGGCCTCACGCTTAGATGCAATTTGCGCTAACTCTGCCTTAAGTTGCTCAGACTTAGTTTGAAGATTTGCCCCTTCAGATCCCTGAGAACCCTGCTTGAAACTATCTACCAAGACTTGATTTTTCTCTACATCTGATAAGGCTTGCTGATACTCCAAGCCTAGCCTTTGCTCCTGCAGACGAGCATTTTCACCATCAACTTTGAGATCTTCTAGCGCTTTCTGTAAAGCCTTACGCTTTGTCTTAAGGGCTTCAACCTTAGCCTCACTATCACTTAATTGAGCCTTAATTTGGCTAATTTCAGTAGTTAATGCATCTAGTTCGGGCTTAATAAAGAGACTATTATTTTGCTTATTGGCACCACCGGCAAAGGCTCCACCAGGGCGGATTTCAGAGCCATCAAGAGTAACCATACGTACTTGAAAACGAACAGCTCGAGCAGCCTTATTGGCATTGTCGATGGTATTAAAGATTGCCGTTACACCTAAGATGTTTTGAAAAATATTAGCCAAACGTTCCTCGTAAGTGACCAAATCGGAAGCCATACCAATGAAACCAGGTGCATTGGCAAGAATTTGAGCAAATTGCCCATTCAGTTGACGTGGTTTGATGGTTGTTAATGGTAAGAAAGTCGCACGACCCTGACGATTACGTTTCAAGTAATCAATCGAACGCTTAGCTGCTGCTTCATCCTCAACAATGATGTTTTGCCCACTAGCTCCCATTGCAATTTCAAGAGCCGTCTGATAGCGCGTATCAAAGGTCAAGTGTTCACTAACAGGGCCAATAATTCCCTGAATGGATTGGGCATTTTGAAGAACGGACTTAACCCCTGCATAGAAATTACTATGATTTTTTTGAATAGACTCTAGACTTTGACGGCGAGCTTCTTTACTCTTAAGGTGATCCATGAGGTCAAACATCTTCGTTTGAGCTTCTTGATAGTCCTTATCGATGACTTGATAAGACTGATCCTTCTCTTTGTAGCTATCCAAGAGATTTTGAAGACTCGCTTGAGCTGCTTGATAAGCCTTTTGAGCTTCGCTAGCTACTTCCTGAGCAGAGAGCAAATAAGCTTGAGCCTGTTTATATTCTTCAGCCTGTGCCTCAAGTGCTTGTGTCTGACTTTCCATGTCGTGGGTGACCTGAGTTAGACTGTTGGAAACCTTAGCTTCCTCCTGCATAAGACTGACATAGTCTTCTCGCAAATGTTCAATAAGCGTATCTGGGTCATCAGAAAATTGCTCCAGATCTTTTTGAATGGCAGTTAGCTCCTGAGCAATAGTATTCAATTCAGCATTCAATTTAACTTGACGTTGGTTAACCTTATCAAGCGAAGCCTGTGCTTCTGCTTTCAAACTCTCTAGCTCGCTGAGACGAGCTACTGTCTCTTCTTTTCTCTCGGAACGCTGCTGACTCTCCATGGTATAGAGATCAATTTGACGCTCAAAGTCACTAATAAGTCGTGTGACATCTACTAAGGTTTGTTGGTCAGAAGAAATTTGTTCTGAAATTTGGTGACGTTTTTGCTTGAGTTCTTGGTTCTCCGTCTCTAAACGATGACGTTCCTCATAATAGCTGGTTAATTTGTCCTTGACCTCTGCCAAATCTTCTTGTGTTTGGGTTAAGTCAGATTTTCCAACTTCAATATCATGCACTAAAAGGTTAAGCAGGGTCTGTCTACGCTCTCCATCGAGTTCTAAGTAGCATTTTGCTGTCGCTGCTTGCTTTTCAAGTGGTTTAACCTGACCATCTAGCTCATAGATGATATCTTCCAATCGATCAAGATTATCCTGAGTTTGATTAAGCTTGCTTTCGGTTTCTTTCTTACGTATCTTATATTTAAGAATACCTGCAGCTTCCTCGAAAATAGCACGGCGATCCTCAGGTTTTGCATTAAAAATAGCCTCAACACGACCTTGAGAAATAATAGAAAAAGAATCACGCCCAAGACCAGTATCCATGAAGAGGTCATGAATATCACGCAGACGAACCTTCCTACCATCGATCAAGTAGTCATTGTCACCATTTCGATAAATATGACGTTCCACACGAATGGTTTCACCAACACCTGCGATAAAGCCGTCACTGTTATCAAGAGTGACCGCTACTTCCGCGTAGTTAAGAGCTTTACGGACCTCTGTACCTGCGAAAATAACATCTGGCATCTTGCCCCCACGCAAACTCTTTGCAGAGGATTCGCCCAGTGCCCAACGCAGGCTCTCTGTAATATTTGATTTTCCCGATCCATTTGGACCTACAACGGCTGTTACTCCTTTGTCAAATACGACCTTCGTCTTATCCGCAAAGGACTTAAAGCCCTGCATTTCAATTGATTTCAAGTACATGCTTAATTACCTAGTTGTTCAAGGGCAGACTTCGCTGCTGCCTGTTCAGCTAATTTCTTTGATCTTCCGAAACCAGTACTGAGTTCCTTACCATCAACAGCTACCTGCATAGTAAATTCCTTAGCATGAGCAGGTCCAGACTCATCGATAACAGTATAAGTAATATCAACCTTACCATTGACCTGGAGACGCTCTTGAAGCGCCGTCTTATAGTCTATTACTCGGTCAAAGTTCCCCTTTTCAACCTGAGGAATCATGACCTGATTCAAAAATTTCTCAACAGCAGGAAAACCTTGATCCAGATAGAGAGCTCCAAGGAAGGCTTCCCAGAGATCACCGAGAATGGTGGCACGCTCACGACCACCAGATTTTTCTTCACCTTTACCAAGACGAATATACTGCTCGAATCCGCAAGCCTTTGTAAATCCGGCTAAGCTCTCTTCACGAACGATAGTACTACGCATCTTAGACATTTCCCCCTCCGGTTTGTTAGGGTAACGATTGTAAAGGTAAACAGAAATGACTAATTGCAGAGCCGCGTCTCCTAAAAATTCCAAACGTTCATTATGTGAAATGTTTAGGAGGCGGTGCTCATTGGCATATGAGGTATGTGTAAATGCAGTTTCTAAAAGGTCCTTTTGGCTAAAAACAATACCAAAGTCCTGTTCAAGTTTTTGTTCAAGTTGATTCATAAAACATCCTTTCTTTTTAAACACACTAACTATAATTATATCAAAAAAAAGCAGATTTTCATGATGGAAAACTGCTTTTAGTAGCTATATCTGCGGATTTAGTGAGAGGTAACCAATTGCACTAAAAAAGCTAAGCAAGGCTCAACTTCATTTTCTTAATAATCTGGACGAACAACACCTGTAACGGTTTCACGTGTTGCTTCGACATCTTCTTCAAGGACAACCTTGATGATACGTTTAGCTTCTTCTGAAGTACATGCAACCAATGGCAAACGAAGTGGTCCAACTTCCAAACCAAGATGGTTGAGAACAGCCTTGACAGGTGCAGGACTTGGTACTGAGAAGAGAGCGTTAACTTTAGGAATGAATCTACGTTGGATAGCTGCTGCCGTCTTGAGGTCACTATTTTCAATAGCTTTAAGCATGGCATGCATCTCATCACCATTTGTATGAGAGGCTACTGAGATAACACCATTAGCTCCAAGGTTCATTGCGTGGAAGGCATCTCCATCTTCACCAGTATAAACTAAGAAATCTTCAGGTTTGTGCTCAATAAGGTAGGCCATGTTGGCAAGACTGGTACATTCTTTAACACCAATGATATTTGGATGTTCAGCCAAACGAAGCATGGTATCTGGAGTCATTTCAACAACTACACGACCAGGAATGTTGTAGATGATAATTGGCAAATCAGAAGCATCTGCAATAGCTTTGAAATGTTGGTACATACCTTCTTGTGATGGCTTGTTGTAGTAAGGCACGATAGCAAGACCTGCTGCGAAACCACCAAATTTAGCAACTTCTTTAGCAAACTCGATAGAGTCACGCGTATCGTTGGTACCGACACCAGCAATCAGTGGCACACGACCATTGACAATCTTTTGAACAGCCGCAAAGAGTTCCAACTCCTCATCATGAGTAAGCGTTGGGCTTTCAGCAGTTGTTCCTGCCAAAAGAAGAGCTTCCGTATGGTGAGCCAATAGATGCTCAATCAAGTCTGGAAGAGCATCATAGTTGATAGATCCATCCTCATGGAAAGGTGTAATTAGGGCTGTGATCAGTTTGACATCTCTTAATTGATCAATTGACATATTATTCTCCTTCAACCGTTTTCTAATCCTTTCCATTTTACCATAATTTTGACCAGACAGACAGATAAGTTGACAATTTTCTGAAAACGTGATGTCACATTGTTTCCAATTTTTGGTGATTTACACAAAAAAACAGAGAGATATGTCTACCTGTTTCATTGCAATCAGCTTTAAGTTAGTATTAACATACAACACTAAAACCTTACTAGTCCCTAAGCCATGGCGCAGTGGTTAATTGGAAACATTCATGTTTACAACATTTGTACTTCCTAATCAACTGTTCGGGGGCGAAACTACGAAATCAAACTCTTCGAGTTATTGATTTCTGTTTCGCTCCCTATTTCAATTCAAATTTTAATTCTGATGTTGGGCGTACAAGTCCACGTTCGTGTAGAGTTTCTGCAATTTGGACTGAGTTCCAAGCAGCACCTTTGAGGAGGTTATCTGAAACAACCCACATGTGTATACCTTTTTCAGCATCCAAGTCTTTACGGATACGTCCGACAAAGGTATCACGTGATCCAACAGCATTAACGGCTTGTGGGTAGACTTGGTTTGCAACGTCATCTTCAAGGACCGCACCTGGGAATGCTGCAATAGCGGCTTTCACTTCATCAATTGGTGCCACTTCTTTTGTTTCAATGTAGACAGACTCTGAGTGAGCTGACAAAACTGGAATACGCACACATGTTGCTGATACGGCAATGCTATCGTCTTCCATGATTTTCTTAGTTTCGTTTGTCATCTTCATTTCTTCGTAAGTATAGTCATTTTCAGTGAAGACGTCAATTTGGGCCAAGGCGTTGAAGGCGATTGGGAAGTGTTTCTTATCACCACCACATGGCAAGATTTCAGCTTTAACATCACGTGGGTTAACGCCGTCATTCAAAACTTCTTTCAACTCACGTTGTGTTTCAAGGATTGCTCCCATACCAGCACCTGATACAGCTTGATATGTTGACACGATGATACGGTCCAAGCCCCATTTTTGACGAACTGGCTCAAGTGCCACCATCATTTGGATAGTTGAACAGTTAGGACAAGCGATAATACCGTTGTGAGCATCAAGCGCATGTGCATTGACCTCAGGTACAACCAATGGCACATCTGGATTTTGACGGAAGTAAGATGTGTTATCAACGACTACTGCACCGGCTTTAACAGCGTATGGTGCATATTTAGCAGAGGTAGATCCACCAGCTGAGAAAAGTGCAATGTCTACACCTTCAAATGCGTCTTCCGTCGTTTCTTCGATGGTCACGTCTTGACCTTTAAACTGCAAGACTTTTCCTGCAGAACGAGCAGACGCAAGGTAGCGAATTTTATCGATTAGAAGTGTTGATTCTTCCAACATTTTGATCATTTGAGCACCAACGGCACCTGTAGCACCGACAACAGCAACTGTGTATCCCATAGTTAAACCTCTTTCGGAATTTTCTATCAATTTAGTTTAATGAATCTATTATACTATGTTTAAGCCCAGTTGAAAAGGGTTAAAAGAGCAAGAATAACAGAAAAATCCCCTACCAAACGGCAAGGGATAAGAGGCATCTTTCGATGAGAGTAGCAGGTTCACACAACTACTCAAGGTCCGCTCCTGCGTTACAATTTAATGTTGACCTCCTCAGCGCAAAAGGCTCTAAAGAGCCAATCGACTCATCGCATACTCCTATTCTAACATAATAGGTAACAGAGTCAAGCGGTTGAGTTCTACAAATACTTTCTTGCTTCCCTAATACTAAGAGATGCCATTTGACCAGCATGGTGATCAATAAATCACGGACCCAATCAGGATTTACCTTTGAATAATTGCGCAAGCTCCAACCGATAGCCTTGTTAATGAAAAACTCAGTCTGTCCAAAGTTATTACAAATAACCTCAGCTAAAAGGTCTGTATCTGTCAATTCTTTACGTATAAGCTGGTGGTCAATGGCAATACGTCTCAACCAAAAATCCTCATCCAGACTCCATTGGCGCACGAAGTCCTTGGTTTCTGGATAGTGAAAAGTAATCTCCCCGATAATACGGTCTAATTGATCTATACTATCCCACCATGATTTGGTTTGAGCTAATTCCTTTAGCTTTGAAAAATCTTCAGGTCTAAACTCCTTCTTCTTTTTGTCCAGATAATCCATAGCAATATATTGAAACTCACGGTAGGGGTGCTGCCAACACTCTTCCATAAAAGTCCAGTCAATTGGATCCTTAATGAAAGGCTTAAAAAACTCTCTTTCAATCTTTCTGAGAATTGTTTTTTTGAACGCCAAGAAACCTGAATTTATTTTTCATATAGGCTTCCATGTGTGTACTTTAGCTGAGTCAGCTTGGTCTTCTTACAGTTTTAAAAGGATTTTTACCCATTTAGAAGGTTTCTGAGGCAATAGTCGGGCACTTGTTGTTTGGGACGTATAGGCTCCTTTACTACAAAGAAATTGGTTCACAGTTCAGAGCTTTTTCTACAGTTTCTCAAATATTAGTATCAATCTATCATTGTCAGATTGCATAATTAATTTGTCAACTTTGACTAGACATTTCCAGACTTCTACCGTATTTTTCTGACAGGACCATCTATGGTCTTTTGCATCCAGACGATATCATGCCATTGTTCAAACTTGTAACCAACTTTTGGAAAATGAGCCACTTGGATATAACCGCGTTTTTCATGCATGGCAATACTAGCCTCGTTCGGAACAGCAATACAGGCTAAGAATCGCAAAAAGCCTCGTTTTTCAAGTTCCTCTTCGAGAGCACCATAGAGCTGGCTCCCCAAACCCCGACCACGTGCATCTTCATTCAGATAGATAGACAATTCTGTCGTCCAATCATAGGCTGTTCGAGCATAGTAGGTTGAGGCATAAGCATAACCGAGAACTTGTCCATCCTCTTCTGCTACTAGATAGGGGTATCTTTCAATCGTATTGCTGATGCGTTTTTCAAACTCTTGAATACTAGGAACCTCATATTCAAAGGTAATCGCCGTCTTCTCAACATAGGGTGCATATATGGCCTGAATAGCTTGTGCATCAGCCAAGTTGGCTGGACGAATGGTTATCATCAATTTCTCCTTCGACTTCATTATCTTTATTTTAAACGGCTCTATAATTTCTGTAGTGGGTAAAACCACTGTAGAGATTATAGAGCTTTTTAAGTATACACAAAAAGTCCCATAAGAACTATAATAAAGAGCGACAAAACCATCATTAGGAAGAACTCATGAGGCTTATTAAGAATACCACAGAATTAATCGGAATTAAAGACCCTAACATCATTATTTCTCTTGTTTTTGAAACGGATATTCATATCTAGGTTCAAGCAAAACTGGAATACCAATACTACTACGTCTTAAAAAGCGTCGCTTTCAGTGTGAAAGTTGTAGGCAAGTCACGGGGGCTGAGACATATATCGTTGAGAAAAACCACCAAATTTCAAATCTAGTCCGACAAAAGGTCTCACAACTCCTCACTGAGAAGATATCACTCACGGATATTGCCAGAAGACTTCATGTATCGACGTCTACTGTCTATCGCAAACTTGACCAGTTTAATTTCAAGGAACATTATGACAAACTACCAGCTGTTATGTCCTGGGATGAGTTTAGTTTCAAGAAAGGTGAATTCGCTTTTGTGGCTCAAAACTATGAGAACAATAAACTCATACCCATCCTCGATAATCGCCGCCAAACCACTATTCGAAACTTTTTTTTGAAGTATCCATTGAAAGTACGCCAAAAGGTAAGGTTTATCACGATGAACATGTCAGGAGCTTATATTCCACTAGTTCGAAGACTTTTCCTAAATGCCCAAATCATTATTGATCGTTTCCACATCATCCAGCAGCTTGATCGAGCCTTTTTAAAGACAAGAATTGCCATTATGAACCAGTTTAATAAGAATTCACTACCTTATTGAGATTTAAAAAATCACTGGTGACTCTCTCAAAAGGACAGCCGTAAGTTATCTTGTAAATCATTTCATTCGAAAACCTTTTGTCAAACCTTAAACCCACATGAAGTCCTTGAGAAGACACTGGATTTCTCAGAAGAGTTCGCTAATTATCACAACCTCTATCACCTTTAGGAAGCGTGTTTTCATCACTCTGAACATTCAAAAAGAGAAGACCTATATGGTCCTCTCTAGATGTTATCTTTTCGTCACCCACTACAGCTAACAAAGAGCAACTCTTTTTAGCTTATTTTGCTTTAAACTTCGAAACCTTCTGCCACAACTTCAGCAAAGTTTTCTTCGATAATGCTAGCACAGTGATTACAGATAGTCGCGTTGTAGCTACGTTCTTTAGTAGTTGGATCAATACGACGACAACGGTCACATACTTCACCTTCAGCACGTTCTACTGTGAATGAAACACCTTGGAATCTTACAGCAGATTCAGGAACATCTCCTTCAGCAATAGTTAGAGCTGAAACAATCAAAAGTTGAGCAAGGTTAGTATTCAAACTTTCGAGAAGTTCTTTTACTTCAGCATCTGGATAGATAGTTAAATGAGCTTCAAGCGATTTACCAATAACTTTTTCATTACGAGCTTCTTCCAAAGCTTTTTGAGCTTTTCCACGGAAGTCCATGAAGGCATTCCATTTTTCAAGAAGTGCATCTTGATTAGCAAAGTCTTCTGCTTCTGGCAACTCTGACAATTGAACATAGTCTTCATTTTCAAATTCAAGATATGACCAAATTTCTTCTGCAGTATGAGGAAGGATTGGAGTCAAGAGTTTTGTAATCTTAACAAGAATATCGTAGAAGACTGTTTGCATTTGACGACGTTCAAGTGATTTAGCACTCTCAATGTAAACGACATCTTTAGCAAAATCAAGATAGAAGGCTGACAATTCAACATTAATGAAGTTAACTAAAGATTTGTAAATAGTCAAGAATTCGAAGTTTTCATAGGCATCACGAATATTCTTAACCAATTGGTTAAAACGAATAGTCATATATTGATCGACAGAGCGCAAATCTTCAAATGCTACTGCATCAGTTGTTGGATTGAAGTCAGAAGTATTAGCAATCAAGAAACGAAGTGTGTTACGAATCTTACGATAAGATTCTGATACTTGGCTAAGGATATCCATTGAGATACGAACATCATTGCTAGTATCTACACTTGTTACCCAAAGACGAAGAATTTCAGCACCAAATTGTTTCTCAACATCACTAGGAGCAATTGTATTTCCAAGAGATTTGGACATCTTTTCACCCTTACCATCAAGTGCAAAACCTTGAGACAAGAGTTGTTTATATGGTGCAACACCATGGTTGGCAACTGAGGTGATAAGTGATGAGTTGAACCAACCACGGTATTGGTCTGAACCTTCGAGATAGAGATCAGCTGGATATGTTAACTCTGGACGGTTTACAACAACACCATTCCATGACGATCCTGAGTCAAACCACACATCCATAATATCATTTTCTTTAGTGAACTCACCATTTGGTGAACCTGGATGTGTGAAACCTTCTGGAAGAAGATCTTTGGCATCACGTTCCCACCAAATAACTGATCCATGCTCTTCAAAAAGTTTAGCTACATGTTCAATCGTTTCTTCAGTCATGATTGGTGTTCTATCTTCAGCATAGAAGATTGGGAGTGGAACACCCCAAGCACGTTGACGAGAAATTACCCAGTCACCACGGTCACGAATCATGTTGTAAAGACGAACTTTACCCCACTCAGAATGGAATTTAACTTTTTCAATTTCATCCAAGATTTCTTGACGAAATTTAGAAACAGATGCAAACCATTGTGGCACTGCACGCCAGATGATTGGTTTCTTAGTACGCCAGTCAAATGGGTATGAGTGAGAGATTTCTTCTTTCGCAAGAAGTAAATCTCCAAGTTTCTCCATAACAATCGGAGCTACTTTATCGTAGAATTTACCAGCAAAATCAGGACCGGCGTTTTCCATCATGATTCCACGTTCATTAACAGTTACTACAACCTCAAGACCATTAGCAACACCTACGTTATAGTCATCCTCACCAAACCCAGGTGCTGTATGGACGATACCTGTACCAGAGTCTGTTGTAACATGCTCACCAAGAATTACAAGTTCATCAACTTCACTGTCCCAAGGGTGCTCTGTAACGATTTGATTTAATTCATCACCACGGTAAGTATTAAGAACTTCTACTTCTTCCCAAGCAAATTTCTCAGAAAGACTATTTAGCAATTCAGAAGCAACAATAAACTTACGAGTTTCTCCAGCAGGTTTTACAAGAACATACTCAATATCTGCACCTACAGTCAAACCACGTGAAGCTGTCACTGTAAATGGTGTTGTAGTCCAAACAACAATATAAGTATCAGTATCTAAAACACCTTTACCATCTTTAACCTTATTGGCATAGTAAAGAGATGTTGAAACCAAATCATGATATTCAATCTCTGCTTCAGCAAGTGCCGATTCTGATGACCATGACCAGTATACAGGTTTCGCACCTTGATAGATATAACCCTTTTTAGCCATTTCCCCAAAGACACGGATTTGGGCTGCCTCATAGTCTGGTGTCAAGGTAACATAAGGATTTTCCCAATCAGCTGAAACACCAAGACGTTTGAAATCTTCACGTTGCTTATCAACTTGTGAGAGTGCATAATCACGACACATCTTAAGGTATTCAGCGCGATCAAGTTCTTTACGTTTTACGCCTTGCTTAGCCAATACCTGTTCAATTGGCAAACCATGTGTATCCCACCCAGGAATAAATGGAGCATAGAAACCAGACATTGATTTAGATCGAACAATGATATCCTTAGAAATTTTATTCATCGCATGACCCACGTGAATATTACCATTGGCATAAGGAGGGCCATCATGAAGTGTGAAGTGTGGTTTACCTTGATTCAACTCTTGACGACGTTGATACACTTTCGCTTCTTCCCACTCTTTTTGCCAGATTGGTTCTTTATTAGGAAGTCCAGCACGCATTGGAAAAGATGTCTTACCTAGATTTAATGTTTCTTTAAGTTTCATTATATCTCCTCTTTAATTTTTTTATACTAAATAAAAAGAGCCTTCATCAAAAAAGGACGAAAGCTCGTGGTACCACCTTAGTTTAGAGCAAGTAACATTGCTCCCTCAAATGTCCGTAAGGAGGACCATCCTTCTAGCTTACTTAATTCAGCTAGAACGCTAGAAAATGATAACTACCCAAATAGGGAATGTAGGACTCACACCATCTCCCACTCGCTGTTAATATATTTGGAAAGTTTTATTTTTCTTATTCGCTAATATTTAATTTAAAAGTTTGTGTTTCATTAAGATTTTTTTCAACAGTTGCTTCTTGTTCCGAATCATTGTCCTCGTCTACAGGTGCAGAAATTGGAAAATTAGCGACTTCACTTTCGAATGAATCTTCAATACCAAAATATACTGGAGTTGAAGTAATATCATTTGTTTCGTCAACATCTGGATTAGAGAAATCTTTAACTTGTTTATTGCTTTCAGCAACGCGACGTTGAAGTTCAGCCATTTCGTCAGGAGTGAATTGACGAGTCGCATCGAATGAAGCGGCATCGTTTGAATCTGGAACATATTCATCCAGCACTTTTTCAACAACTTCTTTAAAGGCAACATCTGAGTTTTGTAGATAAATAGCTGTTGGTTGCAACAATTCCTCCCACTCTGGAGCACTTGCTAAGCTAAGTTGACCTTCAACTGCAGCCAAAAGACGTTGGTGAAAAACACGACTTTGACGTTTAAGCTCTTCAGTTTCAATAGCAACACGTTTTGCTTCATCTGTAGCATCACGAAGAATTTCAGATGCCTTAGATTTAGCTTCTTCGATCAAGCGTGTCGCATTAAAGTTGGCTTTGTTAATCAAGTTAGCTGATTCATCTGCTGCTGAAGCTTTAACTTTTTCAGCTGTTTCTTGAGCCAAGATAACTGACTGGCTCAATGATTCTTTCATTTCATCAAAATAAGCCAATTTTTCTTCAAGCTCTTTTACACGAGTAGTAAGTTCACGATTGTCACGAACTAAATCTTCATAACCATCTACGATAATATCGAGAAAATCATCTACTTCTTGTTCATTATATCCACAAAATTTAGTTGTAAACTATTTTTCGATAATATCAAGAACTATAATTGTCATTACAGATCTCCTCAAGTTTCATTAGCATCTCTGATGCTTTTAAATTAAATACCTACTTTTGTCGTCTTAGAAGACTGTCGATGACGACCTTGGCTTTTCCTGATTTAGAAATTCCTTCTTGTTGACCTAGACGAAATCGGCCAAAACCTCTAACCGAAATCATATCACCAATAGATATTATCTGATCAGATTTCTCAATTTGCCTATAATTAAGTTTGATTTTGCCTGAAGCAATTAGCTTTAAAGCATTTGAACGCGATGTTTTTAATACTGTAGATAACACATTATCAAGACGCATACTAGAAAGCAAGACAAAAGATTGAGAATATTTTTCTTGATTGGAAATCCACTCATCTTTACTTACTTCTCTAAGCGTAACCGAAACCCTACCGATTTTAGTAATAGTCATTATTGCATAGCTTGCTAGATGAGAAGCAATGTTAAATTGAACTCGGCCTTCTTCATCAAGAATAACATCTCCAAATACTTGACGTTCAAGACCAAGTTGATTAAGCAGTGCGCCTAAAATTTTGGGATGTGTCAATTCATTAAATTGTCTAGCATAAGAAATCTCTAATCGTTTAATTTCAAAGTCATCTTCATCAAGCTCATAATAATCCGGAGCAAGAATCACTCTTCCATACTCTTCGTTATCAAAAGTTGAACTTACAAAGAATTTTAAATTATAGTAATTTGCTAAATCTTTGACAATCTGGATTTCACGAGGATTTAAGAAATCAGTCAAATAAGGGCTATACCGATCTTCAACTAATTGACAAAATCCCCTAACCTTTTCTAAAAAAAGACGTTCTTCTAACGAGTAATGTTGTTCAATATTTTTTGCTTCAAACATCAAAATAGGACAACCTTAAGAATACTAAGAGAGAAATTTAACAAAAGTATAATTGCGATAATTGAAAAATCAATACCAGCAAAAACCAAATTCAGCCTACGAAATGGTGCAAGAATTGGCTGAACAATTTGTCTAATAGTCTTCCCAAAAGCTGTATCATAAGCTCCTGGAAACCAAGATAACAAAGCATAGATTACAAGGAGTATCTCTACCAAGTTAACAACACGTGCCCAAATAACATATAGTAATACAAACATTGCTTAACGTCTCTTCATGTCGAAGTCAAAAGTAGATTCTTGATTTCCATGACTCAAACCAATCTCTTCGATGTCAACAACAACGTTGATTGGTGTGAGCAAGTACATGGAAGAACCAACTTTTTGTAAGTTTCCTGTAAGTACCTTGCTAGCACCATCAATAAAATCTAAACAACGACGAGCTTGTGCTTCTAACATATATTGAAAATCAATTAAAACACATTCATTTTCAATCAAAAGTTCTACAATTTCTTGAGCATCTTCATATTTTTTAGGATATTTAATTGCAATAGTAGTTTTAGTTGTATTCATTTGTTGGGATCCCTGATTAACTTGTGATCGACTCAAAGGTAAACTACGAAGGACTTGAGTTCCCTGTACGTCTGATTTGATATGTTGGCGACGAGGAGGGACTGTTTCCTGAGGACGCTCAGGTTTACGTTGCTGTTGAGGTGGTGTCTGCTCAGTTTTCTGTACTTTAACTGGACGTTCTTTAGCAACATCTTCATGATCTGTTACTTCGTCGGCATCAAAATATGAAACAATTTTTTCAATTGCATCTTTTATTGCCATAAGGTTATTCTCCGTTCTCTTTAAAGAATGCACTGCCTATTCTAACAAAGGTTGATCCATTCTGAATAGCCATGTCATAGTCTCGACTCATCCCCATGCTTAGTTGATTACAAGGAACATTCTTTAGTTTTTTATCTTGAATTGATTGTCTAAGTTCATTTGTCTCAGCAAAAATCTTATCAAGTTCTTGAGTATTCGCATCAATTGGAGCCATAGTCATTAGCCCTACTATACAAATTTTATCAAGATTTTTAATTTGATTTAGAACAGTGTCAAGTTCTTCAGGTGAAAAACCATGTTTCGACTCCTCACCTGAAACATTAACTTGGAGGAAGCAATTAATGGTATGATCCGCACGCTTTTGAATTTCCTCTGCCAATTTAACAGAATCCAAAGCATGAAAATAATCAACTAAATTAATAACATCCTTTACTTTTCGACGTTGTAGGGTACCAATAAGGTGCCATGTCAAATCATATTTTTTTAACGCCTGATACTTATCTAAAAATTTATCAACACGGTTTTCAGCAATGTGTTTAATTCCCGTTTCAACCAATTCTTCAGCGATTTCACTTGAAACATACTTAGTTACGGCAATTATATTGACTTCTTCGCTAGAGCGATTAGCTTTTTCACATGCTCTCTTCACCGCCTGATAAACATCATTTTTATTTTCTTCTATAGTCATTATTAACGGTTTTTAAAGAATGGTGGTGTCTCCAATTCATCGTCATCTTCAACATCACTTGAGAATGTAGACATAGTCAATTGACTATCAAGTTCACCTGTCTTAGGACGAGAAATATTATCACGTCTCAAGTCCCAGTTTCCAAAAGCTGATTGCTCTTGTTGAGGTGCTGCCATAGTTGGACGAACGCCTGGTTGTGACATTGAATGTGTTTCATTGTAGTCGAAATTCGGTTGACGTTCAAATGAAGCTTGAGAACCTAGACGTTGTTGTTCTTGAGCAACTTGCTGATTAGGAACTGACGATTGTGAAGGAGCTGTAGTCACTTTGCGTGGTTGAGCTTTCATACCAGATACCTTTTCAGCACGCTCTTGACGAACCCCCGTTGCAACAACCGTTACACGAATTTCATCTTTCAAAGTATCATCGATTGATGTACCAAGCCAAATATTAACACCGTTACCAGCAGCTTGACCAACGATTTCAGATGCTTCTTCTGCCTCTGTAAGTGTCATATCAAGGCCACCAGTTACGTTAACGATAACATCTTCTGCACCATCGATAGTTGTTTCAAGAAGCGGTGAATAGATTGCTTTGCGTGCAGCTTCAACAATACGTTCTTCACCAGAACCAATACCAATCCCCATAAGCGCATTGCCTTTATTTGCCATAACTGTTTTCACATCAGCAAAGTCGAGGTTGATTAAACCTGGGTTGGTAATAAGGTCTGTAATACCTTGTACCCCTTGGCGTAGGACATTATCTGCTTCACTAAGGGCTTCAAGAAGTGGAGTTTTCTTATCAACGATTTCAAGAAGGTTGTTGTTAGAGATAATAAGAAGAGTATCAACTTGTTCACGCAATTCTTGAATACCTTCAATAGCGAAGGAACTACGCTTATTACCTTCAAATCCAAATGGACGCGTAACCACTGCTACTGTCAATGCACCCAAGCTTTTAGCAATACGTGCAATAACTGGTGCTGCTCCTGTACCAGAACCACCACCCATACCAGCAGTGATAAATACCATATCAGCTCCTGTAAGTGCCTCTGTAAGTGTTTCTTCACTTTCTTCAGCTGCTTTACGACCAACTTCAGGTTGACCTCCAGCACCAAGACCACGAGTCAATTTAGGACCTAATTGGATAACTGTTTCTGCTTTAGAAGAGCTGAGAGCTTGAATATCCGTGTTAGCTGCAATAAATTCAACACCAGAAAGACCTTCTTCAATCATTCGGTTGATGGCATTTCCTCCACCTCCACCGACACCAATAACTTTAATTACCGCACCCTGAACTGATGCGCTATCAAATGAAAAACTCATTTTATTTCCTCGCTTTTACTAGATTCAATTAATCAAACATACTTCCGAAGATTCCACGAACACGATCTCCAAGTTTTTGTTTTTGTTCATGATTTTCTCCATCAACCGGTTGAGGTACCTCGACGGTATTCTCAACTGGAATACGATTTGGTTGTGGCGTCACTCGAGGTGCTGGAGTATGAGTTCTATCAAAACTCAAGGTAGGCGCCTCATTGTCGATAGGTTTACGACGAAGATACTCTTCACCACACACAGCTTGCTGAGCAATAATATCAACTTCTGTAAGGAGACCAACATACTCAACAAGACTAATTACATTTGCAAACATTGGATTACGGATGCCAACTTGGTTAGGTATATAAAGTTTCACATTTGTCTCAAAAATTTCCTGAGCAACTTCAACTACACCTGGCATGATGGCTGTTCCACCTACAAGGACAATGCCACCAGGCAAATCAAGTAGGCGACCTCGTGTCAAGTCTTGTTTAACTCTATCCAAGATATGCTTCACACGAGCTGAGATAATTTCAGCAAGGTATTTCTCAGTGATTTCAACAGGTGAATTTTCACCTACAACCTCTACCTGAACAGTTTCAGTTTCACTTGCTTCTTCAATGTCAGCATTACCAAAATTAAACTTAAGTGCTTCTGCAATTTGCATAGATGTTTTTAAGACTTTTGAAATATCCTTGGTGATATATTCGCCACCCTCAGGGTAAATATTGGTAAACTGGAGTTCTTGAGCACGCATGGTTGCAACAGTCGTTTGACCACCACCCATATCAATAACAGTAGCACCAAATTCACGCTCACCTTCATTCAAGACAGCACGAGTCATTGCAAGAGGAGAGATGACGATATTCTCAACCTGAATACCTGCACGCTCAACTGTCTTACGAATATTGTGAAGAATTGTTGTTGGTCCTGTGTAAATGAGGCCTCTCATCTCAAGACGAATCCCCATCATTCCACGAGGATCATGAATCCCTTGAAAACCATCAACGATAAATTCTTCAGGAACTAGTGAGATAACCTCACGCTCAGGTGTAATACTCTTAGTCAAGGCTGAGCGAACAACACTTTCAACATCTTCATCTTTGATTTCTTTTGATTCACTTGATACAGGAATCATACCTTGTGTAGGCTCAATTTGAAGAAGATTGGCTGGAAGCCCAACATTCACTTGTTCAATCACAATACCGGCTTTTTCTTCTGCTTGCTCAATAGCTGTTTTGATTGATTTTGCTGCAGCGTCAATATCAACAATGATGCCATCTTTCACACCAGAACTCTTAACATTACTTACTCCGATGACATTCATTGATCCATCAATAAACTCAGCAACAAGAACCTTAATCGAGCTAGTTCCTATATCTAATCCTGTAAAAAAGCCATCTCTAGCCATTCACTGACCTCTCAATCTTTCCATTCAATATCTTTGTAAACTGTATAAATACAGAATTATTCAGATACTATTGTACCATAAAAAAACGTAAAATGTCAGCATTTACGTTTTTATTATTCAATATTAGTCTTGACTAGGGGAAGGTTGAAGAGTTTTATCTTGATTAACAGTCGGTTTTCCTACTCCCTGAATATCTGAATTTTCAGCATTAGCTTCTTCCTCAGTATTTTGTTTAGTTAGTGTCGTTGTTTCCTGACCCTCGTCAGAAATTTCTTTGTCTTCCTTCTTATCTGTCTTGCTTTTATCTTTCTTTTTATCTTTATCAGTTTTTGATGCTTCTACTTCAGGAGTTGTTGTATAGAGGCCAACCTCCATATCTACAATACATCCATTTGAAAGCTTACTCTTAATTTTCTCGTAATAAGGTAACTTAGTCGTTAATTGAGAGAGGGGAACGCGAATAGAATTTCCATCATATAACTCAATTGTCAACAAATCTGTAGTTGCTTTTGTAGGCGTTAGATTAATAATTTGAATATTATTCTTGATTTTACTATCAAGTTTATACAACTCTTTTACTAAATCTTCAATTTTCTTTTCATCATCCATCTTTAAAGTGATAAATTTATCTGGTAGTTTTCCTGTTGAAACAGTCCCTCCAGTCTTACCACTTTCAAGAATAGAAATATATCCATTTGATGTTTGACGATAAGCCACGATTGGATATTCTTTCACTGCAATATTAAATTGATTTGGAAAACTATAAGTTACCGTAGCCTTTTTAACCCAAACGTTGGTTTTTTCAACAGTTGATGCAATCTCTTCTTGGTTGAAAAAAACGTGAGTAATATAATCTGTATCAAGAATACCACTTGCAACTTTCACATCTTCCGGTAGAGCATTTTTTGTTCCTGATACTGTAAGAATCTTTTGCTTAGACCAAGGCGAGATAAAGAAGAGTGAAAATACGATTAAAATCACAGCTATAAAAATAACAAGCCCTGCAAGATTTTGTTGTGCAGTTGGAATGTTGCTAGTCGTATGGACTTTTTTTCTTTTTTTCTTCTTGACCTTTTTTTTTACCGGTATTTTGTTCAACTGAGATGTGGCTTTTTCTGGATGAACGCCTGTTTTGTTAGTCATCTCTTCTGAATCTTTGGTTTCTTGTTTTCTCAAAAATTCTAGATTTCGCTTCTGCCACTCCGTCAGAACTTTTTTTTCTTGTGATTTTTGATCCTTTTTTGCCATGAAATTCCTTTATTTATTTGAAATACTAGTCACTAATAGGTTATAAAAATCATCAGGAGAAGTAATTTCCTCAGATTTAGCCATAGCTTCTTTGTAAGTCTCTGCATGTTCAACAAGTTGTTCGAGCTCGTGTTTTAATGTCTCCCAACTTAATTCCGGTTCCTGCAATTGACGAGCGTAACCCTTTCTTTCAAAATAGTCAGCATTTTCAAGCTGGTCCCCACGGCTAGCTTCTTTTCCTAGAGGAACGATTAAATGAAGTTTTTTCATAGCCAACAATTCAAAAATAGTATTTGAACCACCACGAGTTACAACTAAATCCGCCATATCCATAAGAGGTTGGTACAAATCTGTCACATAATCAACTCTATAAAGATGACGCTCCAGGGTATTTAATGAGGAATCCCCAGATATATTGATGATATTATAGTTCTCAATCAGTTCTGGAGTTTTGCTAATAAAATCATTAAACACCTTTGCACCAGCTGATCCCCCAATAAAAAGGACTGTTTTTAGTTTCTCATCAAACTGTTCTTTAATCTTATCTAGTTGATCTGAATTATCAAACCTTGTCATACCCACCTTAGTGATAGCACCAACATGCCGTGTCTTCACCAAAGTTTTTGATTGTTCAAAAGTCGTAAACATAGTAGTTGCAAACTTGTATGCGATTTTATTGGCTAAGCCCATAGACAAATCAGACTCGTGAACATATACAGGGACTCTTAATAATTTAGACGCGATAACTGGCGGTACAGATACAAATCCGCCTTTTGAAAAGAGTGCTTGGGGACGAATCTTAGCAATAATTGCAATTGACTGTAGAATTCCCCAACCAACTTTAAAGACATCCAACATGTTTTGCCATGAAAAATAACGACGTAGTTTACCTGTAGCGATACTATGGAAGGTTACATCTAGACCAGACTTATCAATTTGTTCGTGTTCAATACCATGTTTATCACCGATATAGTGCACTTCCCATCCATCTTTTAGAAACTTTGGAATTAAGATAAGATTTAAAGTCACATGTCCAACTGTCCCTCCACCAGTAAAAACAATCTTTTTCGATTTTGCCATAGCCTATCCCTTCAATCGCTCAACAGTTGTGATAAATTCATCACCACGCACTTCGAAATTCTTGTACATATCCCAACTCGCGTTAGCAGGGCTCAACAAGACAACATCACCTGCACTAGCTTGTTCAAAGGCAATGCGTGTCGCATCAGCCACATCTTTGGCATCCAGATAGGTTACACCAGCTTTGTCTGCAGCACGTTTGACACGAGGAGCTGATTCTCCCAAAATTACCATTTTCTTAAGTCCAGTAATATCAGGAATGAGTTCATCGAATTCATTACCACGGTCCAAACCACCGGCAATCAAAATGACTTTACTATTATCAAAGCCAGAAAGTGCTTTTTGTGTCGCTAAAATATTTGTTGACTTACTATCATTATAGAATTTTACATCATCAATCGTATCAACAAATTGAAGACGGTGTTTAACCCCACCAAAGCTTGAAAGAGTTTCTTTAATTGCCTGGTTTGAAACACCTGACAATTTTGCTACAGCAATTGTCGCTAAGGCATTTTCAACATTGTGACTTCCTGGAACTCCAAGTTCATCAGCATGCATTAGCAACTCACCTTTGAAGTAGAGGCCACCATTTTCCAGATAAGCACCATCTACTTTTTCCACAGTTGAGAAGGGAACGACTTGTGCATTTGTTTGGGTAGCCAACTCTTTAGCCAAATCTTGATTAAAGTTTAAAATAATAAAATCGTCTGATGTCATTTCGTTTTGAATATTCCATTTGGCAGCTACGTATTCTTCAAAGCTACCATGATAGTCAATATGCGTCGGCATCAAGTTCGTAATCACAGCAATATGTGGATGGAAACTCTCAATTCCCATTAATTGGAAAGAAGACAACTCCATGACCAAAGTATCCTGATTTGTCACTGATTGCGCTACTTCTGATGCAGGGAAACCAATATTTCCAGACAAGACACCTGACTTTCCACCATGATTTAAAACATCAGCAATCATAGTTGTTGTGGTTGTCTTACCGTTTGAGCCTGTAATACCGATAATTGGTGCTTCAGAGACTAGGTAAGCCAATTCAACTTCAGTCCAAACTGGAATTTCTTTTTCAAGCGCACGAGCTACCATTGGATTATCATACCGAATTCCAGGATTCTTGACCATTAATTCAAAATTTTCATCCAAAAGTTCAAGAGGATGTCCACCACAAACAACCTTAATGCCTTCTTCAAGAAGTGATTGAGCCGATGGGTTTTCCTCAAATGCTTTTCCATCATTAACAGTAACAATAGCTCCTAGCTTAGCCAAAAGACGAGCCGCTGCTTCACCAGATTTAGCCAAACCAAGGACTAAAACTTTTTTATTTTCCAATTGTGTTATTGATTTCATAATTCATCCATTCTCTCAAATTGTATCATAACCATTTTACCCTTTATCACAAGCTATTTCAAGGAGTAGTATTTTCTAGTTACAGAAAAAAGCCAATCTAACAGATTGACTTTAATATCATGCTACTTATTTTCGCCTTGTTGAGCTTTATCACGATTGGGCTCTGACATGCCGAAAATATCTTTCAAGGTGAAATAACTCAATGTAAACATTCCTACCGTGACAAAGAACTCACCAGGTAAACTGAAGAATTTAATGATTGATAACACTGCTAAAAGCAAGAGCAATGCTAAGGTAGCCATGACAAAGAGAAGATTCATAGTGTTTTTAACCGACTTTGGTGCAATAAAGAAATAGAATGAAGCAATCAATATAGCAACAATCAGATAAAACATCTCTTCTCCTCTCTAAAAATTGCTCAGCTTTCGCTGCTTTTTTTCTTACGTTTATTAGCTTTATCACGCTCTGCTTTATTCAAAATTTGTTTACGCAAGCGGATAGATTTAGGTGTTACTTCCATGTATTCATCATCATCCAAGAATTCAAGTGATTCCTCAAGTGTCAATATACGTGGAGTCTTGATAACAGCCGTCTGGTCCTTAGTAGCTGAACGCACGTTTGTCATTTGTTTTGCTGTAGTAATGTTAACACCAAGGTCATTTTCACGAGCATTCTCACCGACAATCATACCTTCATAAACTTCAGTACCTGGGTTAACAAAGATAGTACCACGTTCTTCAATACGCATAATTGAGTAAGTTGTCGCTTTACCTGTATCGATAGAAACGAGAGCACCACGGTGACGTCCGCCAATCTCACCAGGAACAACCGGCAAATATTGATCAAAGGTATGGTTCATAATACCGTAACCATGTGTCATAGACAAGAATTCAGTAGAGAATCCGATAAGTCCACGAGCTGGCACAAGGAAGATAAGGCGTGTTTGGCCGTTACCAACCATTTGCATATCAAGCATGTCACCTTTACGTTCTGAAAGAGCTTGGATGATTGAGCCTTGGTACTCCTCTGGAGTATCAATTTGAACACGTTCAAATGGTTCGCATTTCACTCCATCAATTTCCTTGATGATAACTTCTGGACGTGACACTTGAAGTTCATATCCTTCACGACGCATTGTTTCGATAAGGATTGACAAGTGCAATTCACCACGGCCTGAGACAGTCCATTTATCTGGTGAATCAGTTGGTTCAACACGTAGTGAAACGTCTGTTTGCAACTCAGCCAAAAGACGCTCTTCGACTTTACGTGATGTCACGTGTTTACCTTCGCGACCAGCAAATGGTGAGTTATTCGCCAAGAAAGTCATTTGAAGTGTTGGTTCATCAATATGAAGAACTGGTAATGGTTCAACAGCATCAGTTGGTGTGATTGTTTCACCGACGAAGATATCCTCCATACCCGAGATAGCAATCAAGTCACCAGCCTTGGCTTCTTCAATTTCACGACGCTCCAAGCCAAAGAAACCAAAGAGTTTCGTAACACGGAAGTTTTTAGTTGTTCCATCAAGTTTTGAAAGAGTAACTTGGTCACCAACTTTTACAGTCCCACGAAAGATACGTCCAATACCAATACGTCCAACAAAGTCGTTGTAGTCAAGAAGTGACACTTGGAATTGAAGTGGCTCATCTGAGTTATCTACAGGAGCTGGGATGTGATCTATAATAGTGTCGAAGATTGGAGCCATAGTGTGCTCTTGATCGGCAGGATTATCAGACAATGATGATGTTCCATTAATAGCTGATGCATAAACAACTGGGAATTCCAATTGATCATCATCTGCACCCAGTTCGATGAATAGCTCTAGGACTTCATCAACAACTTCTTCAGGACGAGCTGAGGGTTTATCAATCTTGTTGACAACAACAATTGGTGTCAAATTTTGCTCAAGAGCTTTTTTCAATACAAAACGTGTTTGAGGCATTGTCCCTTCATAAGCATCGACGACAAGAACAACACCGTCAACCATTTTCATGATACGTTCAACTTCTCCGCCAAAGTCCGCGTGCCCTGGTGTGTCCATGATATTAATACGAGTACCATTGTAAGCAACGGCTGTATTCTTAGCAAGGATGGTAATACCACGTTCTTTTTCAAGATCGTTTGAGTCCAATGCACGCTCATCAAGTTCCATACGTTCATCAAGGGTGTGTGATTGTTTCAACAATTCATCTACAAGTGTTGTTTTTCCGTGGTCAACGTGGGCAATAATGGCAACGTTACGGATGTCTTCTCTAAGTTTAGTCATCTTTTCCTCTTTATTATTTATTTCAACCTTTCAAGTATACCACATTTTCAATAAAATGGCAGAGATTGGATAATTGTAAACGTTTTTCAACAAAAAAGTGCTACCTTCCCTTATCCGGTTAGGCGCACCTTATCTCATTATTTGTCAATACTATAAGCAAGACTAGCAGCTCCAATGATTCCTGCATCATTTCCAAGCTCCGCTAATTTCACTTTTGTTGTACGGCGAACTTGTGGGAATGCATAACGTGTAAAGTATCCTTCAACACGACTACGCAAGAATTCTCCTGCGGCAGAAACACCACCACCGATAACGACAGAATCTGGGTTAAGAATGTTTGAGATGTTTGCTGTTGCAAGTCCGAGGTATTTAGAGACTTTATCAACAATGCTGTCAGCAAACTTATCACCTTCAGTAGCAGCTACGATAATATCTTTACTTGTCACAAACTCACCATTGTCTACAGCAGCTTTAATAGAAGAGTTTCCTTCGTATTTTTCTGCCAAATGATGTGCTACACGTACAATACCTGTTGCTGAAGCTACAGTTTCCAGACACCCCTTGTTTCCGCAAGTACACTCAAATCCTGTGACAGGTTCAACAATAATGTGACCAATTTCCCCACCAGCACCGGCAACACCATGAATTAAGTTACCATCAGCGATAACACCGCCACCAACACCTGTACCCAATGTTACAAAGACAACATTCCGATTGTTAGCACCAGCACCAACCCAACGTTCACCCAGTGCAGCCACATTAGCATCATTATCAATAGCGAATGGAATACCAAGTTCTTTTTCAATAACAGAGCCAACTTCTTGAGTTTCTGCCCAGTTCAAGTTAAAGGCACCCGTTACTGTTTTATTTTCTCGGTCAACTGCACCTGGAGATCCCATACCAATTCCAATAAAATCTTCAGCAGTAAGTCCATACAATTCCAAACGGTGTTTCAAAGATTCTACAATGTCAGGAACAATGTGGCTACCATTTTCAAACGTATTTGTTTCAATAGCCCATTTTTCTTGAACTTCACCATCTGCAGTCAAAATACCAAACTTAACAGTTGTTCCACCAAGGTCAATACCTAAGAGTTTCTTACTCATTTTCCTTCTCCATTTCAATCTGATGTTCACGTCGTAAAATCATTTCAGCAATAAGATAGTTTTCCTTGTCTATCAAAGCATTCTTATAAAGCGCTTCCAGTTCAATCTTCATCATCTCGATATCATAGAGCCTTTTACCCAAGTAAACTACTACCCCAAACTGCTTCAACAACTGTTGAACATCATATAATGTTTTCATAGAAATATTTTAGCAAAAAGCTTAAGGCATGACAAGATAATTTTGAAAACCTTTATAGATTATTATGTACCTAGACAAAAAGCCCAAGTCTATTTGACTTAGACTCTTATCTATTGACAATTCGGACAAACGCCATGCAAAATCATTTGCTCACGAGTGATGCGAAATCCTGTTTGCGATTCTACCTCTTCTTTGAAAGACGGAATCGGTAAATAATAATCAGTAATTTGACCACATTTTTCACAAACAATGTTTAAGTGGTCATGCCCCATAAAATCATAATATGTTGTATTATCATTATTAACCTTAATTTCAGAGACAATTCCCTCTTCGACTAACATTTTCAAGTTGTTATAGACCGTTGCTAAACTCATACCTGGATTATCAGGGAGAAGGTCATAATATATCACATCAGCACTAGGATGTTGATCAGACATCATCAAATAGCGGATAACAGCTTTACGAGATTCGGTTAATCGAATCCCTTTAGCTTTTAACTGATTCAAGATATCTTCGTAAACACCGAGACTATGTCGATGATCAGACATATCGCCGCCTCTCTTCTTCTAAAAGTATTTCGTATCTATTATACACTTTTAAAGGAACTCTTGACAATCATCTTAACTCAAAATTTGATTATTTCAAGCCTGATGCTTGTCCAAGTTCTGCAGTCAACATCCAGATCGTCTTATCAATTTCTGATTTTGCATCCGTAAAGATATCATTTGAAGGAACATCTCCTTCTTCATCTGTGATATCCAAGCCAACTTGGAACAAGACAGACAAGTATTTGTATATATCAACCAATAGCTGAATTCGATCAGACATTGGTTGATCAAATGTACCAGTAGTTTCAGTCAAACCTGAATTAGATGAAAACTCTACCAAAGTTGAGTAGGGTTCACCACCAATGGTAATCAAACGCTCACTAATCTTATCAAGATAGGAATTCAAACTATCCATTAATTCATCCATTTTTGGGTGAAGATAAAGGAAACCAGGACCACGCATATACCAATGAACTTGATGCACAATAGAAGCTGCTACAGACAAATCGGCAACCGCTTGATTTAATACTGCTTTGGTTTTTGTGTTTGTTGGTGTCTCTGCTTGATGGTTAACTGTTTCCTTGATTGTTTCTTTAATTGAATCTGTCATATTCTTTCTCCTTATTTAGAACCATTATTGTTTATGTTTATATTTTAAAATATTTATAAATAAGATACAAGTAAAACGCTTTTTCTGTCTTTTTTCGAATAGTTAGGTATGCTTAGTATTTTATATTTTTTTCTTGGTACCTCTTTAGGCTCGTTTATTGGATTGATTTGTGATCGTTTTCCTGAGAAGTCGATTATTTTTCCTAGAAGCCATTGCAATCAGTGTGGGCATCCGTTACATTTTTTCGAAATGATTCCGATCCTATCACAACTTTTCTTAAGGTTCAAATGTCGGTTATGTCAAAGCTCTATCCCATACCGTTACCTCTTCTTGGAATTGTTTTGTGGAGGAATACTTCTTCTTTATTTCTATGACTACCTAGATTTTGGAAGAACCTATTTGCTTTTTTTCAGTCTTTGTCTAACTATTTTTGATTTAAAAAATAAATCATATCCCCTTCTAATTTGGATTCTTGGAACACTACCTCTCCTATGTTTGGGAAACCACTACCTCACTTTTAGCTTAGGAATAAGTTTAGCCGTTCTGTCATATATCAAACGTTTAAATATTGGTGAAGGTGATTTTCTCTATTTGGCCAGTGTCTCCCTCATTTTCCCATTTTCCAAAATACTAATAGCTATTGAACTAGCTTGCTCATTTGGGCTTATGTACTTCCTAGTACGTAAAAACCCTAATGAAACAGTCGCTTTTGTCCCATTTCTCTTTATGAGTGTTCTAATTCTTACCTTCATGTAATAGTATAGAAAAAAAGCCGAATAATCGGCCTTTTCAGTATTAATTCATATTGACACGGTGCCATTCATTAATAACATAAGCAAGCATTCCCAATTGTTGAAGACCCCAACCACTAATTTCATCTGATTCCTCAGTTGAACCACCAAGGTAACCGGTATAGATTGCTACCATATAAGGTGTATCTTCCATGACAATAGCATCAACGTTGAGTGCTTCACGAACGTAGCCTGGTTTTTGATAGATGGTTAAACCAGGAAGATAAGTTTTGTAGTATTCATTTGGGAAAGACTCACCAATATAGTGGAGAATATCCTTATAATTCTCTTGGTGTTTCCAAAGGTAATCCAAGACTTGGATGTAATAATCCGTTGTTGTCTTATTACCATGCATTTGAATAGTTTTAACTTTCCCTTTTGACTTACCGTATTTATCAAGCATGCCATAGAATTTTTCCATACCGCCAAGACGTTCTGCCAATGCATAGGCAGGCGTATTCTCAGAATAAACTAGAGAATATTCTTGCATCTCTGGGATGGTCATTGCACCACCAAAGGAGGCAACATACTTGTCATGTTCTCCTTGATATTCATATTCAGTATTATTAATATCAAAACGTTCAGTTAAAGAAAGCTTCCCTCTATTAACCTCATCCATAACAAGCATGTTTAGTGGCAATTTGTAGGTTGATCCTGCAGTCATTGGCTGAGTATCATTCATAGAGAATTGCTCATTTGTCTTGGTATTTTTATATGAGAAGGCGATTTGGCTAGATTCGATTCCCTGATCAGCCATAAAGGCTTCAACCACTTGGTTCAATGTCATGTTAGCATAATCATAATACAATCCATTAGCATACATCGTATCTGCATCTGCTTCCATGACTGCTTTTTTAGCTTCAGCTGACTTGTTGGTTGGAGTTACCTTTTCCTCTTTTTTCTTATCCTCTTTTTTAGTTACCTTAGAGTTAGAACCAAAAATGTTCCCAAGGTTCCCAGTGTGACCAGCCTGTTTCCCTCGCCCTGCTAAGGCAAGCATAGCAACAAACACAAGAATAACTACTACACCCAGAAGAATTAAGATAAGATAAGGTTTCTTATCATCACTGAATGATTTCGCTCTAGATTTTTTAGAGCGTTTACTTCTAAGTAATAAGGTTTCAGTTTTTTCTTCATTTTCCTTGTGTCCTACTGGTACCGATGTTTCCTCAACTGGTTTCTTTTCTACTGATTTTTTAGAAACCTTTTTCTTATCTTTTTTGTTATTCTTCTCGTCGCTTCTTTCGACATCTTTTTTACTATCTTTACTGTCTTTCTTAACGTCTTTTTGAAGGTCTTGTTTTAGCAAATCTTTCTTCTTATATTTAGTTTTTTGGCGGCTTCCACTATGCTTTTCACTTGAATATTTTTTCTTTTTTTCCATATCAATTACAGTTTAAGCTATAATAGTACAAAAAGCAAGGAGATTTTACAACCATATTACAAAAAAAACACCCTCAAGACTGAGGATGATTCTAGACTTATTTAGCTTCTGCGTAAAGCTCAGCAACTTTATTCCAATTGATGATTTCAAAGAAGGCTTTGATGTAGTTTGGACGTACGTTACGGTATTTTAGGTAGTAAGCATGTTCCCAAACATCAAGTGCCAAGATTGGTTTTTTACCGTCTGAGATAGGTGTATCTTGGTTGGGAGTTGAAACAACTTCAAGTTTACCTTCTGCGTTAACCACAAGCCATGCCCACCCTGAACCAAAACGAGTTGTCGCTGCCGTAGTGAAAACTTCTTGGAAAGCTTCAAATGAACCGAATGCTTCGTTAATAGCAGCTGCTACTTCTGCAGTTGGTTCTTGTTTTTCTGGTGACAAAAGTTCCCAGAAAAGTGCGTGGTTAAGATGTCCACCACCATTGTTAATAAGTGCTTGACGGATGTCTGCTGGAATTTTTTCTACATCAGCCAAAAGCGCTTCAAGGTCCTCACCAATTTCAGGGTGTTTTTCAAGCGCAGCATTAGCATTCGCCACGTAAGTTGCATGGTGTTTGTCATGATGAAGAGTCATTGTTTCAGCATCAATGTATGGTTCCAAAGCATCGTAAGCGTAAGGAAGATCTGGAAGGATAATAGCCATAGTAAAGGTCCTCTTTTCATTTTTTTCCATCTTACCATAAAGTGATAGAGCTTTCAAAAATTTTGCTTACAAAATCTTGGAAATCTCCATTTTTTTAGCTGTTTGACGCTATTTTTAAAAGTGCTAAATCAAGTAGATAATCTTTATCTAAAGTTCCTGTTTTTATCTGGTAGTCTGTCTCAACCAGAGTCTTAATCGTTGTCTTTAAAAATGCAACTGATAAATGACGACTATCTCTTATAGCATAGCGAACCTGAAATGGATTAACTTTCCGACTTAGATAGTCTGAAAGACTTGAAACAATTTGTTGCTCGCTTTTACCTTGAGCAGATAACAATTTGACTTGCAGATAGGTGCGGAATTGTCCCAACATAACAGCAATCAACTTAATCTCATCTTCTCCTTGCAATCGTAAATCATGAACCAATTCACGAACATCTTGAATCTGTCCTCTCAAAAGAAGTTGAGTCATATCAAAAATGTTATCTTGTAAACTTTTAGGAATAGCCTCCGTAATGTCTTGCGATGAGATATTCCCTTCAGTTTTATATCCTTTTAAAAACGCCAGATTCTTTTGAATATCTGAAAAATCAAAACTTGACTTGACTAAGAGTTCCTCAAATACCCCTTTATCAAAAGTGAGTCCCTCTTGATGTGCCTGTTTTTGAAAATAAGTTCTAAGCTCTGTATCCTTTAAAGAGTTAGCTTCAAGTACCAAAGCATCACGTTTTAGGAGTTTAACCAACCGACGCTTCCCATCGAGCTTTCCAGAAGCCATTAATACAAGACGTGTTGTTTCTACAGGTGATTGAAGATAATTTTCAAGACGTTTCAATGCTTTTTCATCTAGATAAGACTTTTTAGCAGTCGTCATATCTGCGAAATGATCAAAAATAACTACCTTTTCATCTGCAAAAAAAGGCATACTTTCCAAATCGAGTTCAGCATCCTGATAATCAGTCTCGGACATATCAAAATAGGAATAGGTCAAGTCGCTTGAATCAAATCCAATTTGTTTTAAAAATTTTTCTTTAGCTTGACTATACTGACCTAAATCCTCGCCAGCCAAGACAGTTATCTTAGGAAGTTTTTCTCTGCTCAGCTTTTCAATCGTTTCCATAGCAATCATGGTTATATTATACCAGAATTTTCATTATAACAAAAAGCTCACCACCGAAGCGATGAACTTTACTTTATTAACCAGAGTTTCGAAGTCCTGTTGCAATACCATTGATAGTAATATGAATAAGACTAATTTCGTCATCAGTCAGATTATTATTACGAAGCCGTTTAATCAATTCAATTTGGATGTAGTTCAAGACGTTGAAGTATGGCAATCGGAAACCCAAACTCGCTTTAAGAGATGGGCTTTCTTCAAGGAAGTCATCATGTTTTTCAATTGCAAGAATGACATTCTTAGTCAGCTGCCACTCATCCAAAATGATGTTAAAGACGCTACGAACTTCTTCACTCTCTGCCAACTGTGCATAGTGGAAGGCAATATTCATATCTGATTTTGAAAGCACCATATCCACGTTAGACAAAAGTGAACGGAAGAATGGCCATGTTTCAAACATGTGTTGAAGTTTTTCAAGGTTTCCTTCTTCAGCTTCAATATAGTGATTAAAGGCAGAACCCACACCATACCAACCTGGTAACATGATACGGTTTTGTGACCATGAGAATACCCAAGGAATAGCACGAAGTCCTGAAATATCAGTAATAGTCTTACGAGCAGCTGGACGAGAACCAATATTTAAACTTGATACTTCCTTGATTGGACTTGCTTCAAAGAAGTAATCATAGAAATGTTCATTTCCGAAGACAAGATCTCGATAAATACCATTAGAATCTTGAACAATACTATCCATAATTTCACGGAAATCAACCAATTCATCAGGATCAGTAATTTGGCGTGTTACCATGCGATCAAGCGTAGCTGAAACTAGCATTTCAAGATTGTAGTAAGCTGCATCCTTATTGCCATATTTATTACCGATAACCTCACCTTGCTCCGTCAAACGGATACGGTCTTTAATAGTACCAAATGGTTGAGAAGTAATAGCATCGTAAGATGGGCCACCACCACGACCAACTGTACCACCACGGCCATGGAAGAAGGTAATTTTAATGCCACGCTCTTCACCAATCTTGGTCAATTCGTTCTGAGCCTTGTAAAGCGTCCAACCCGAAGACAAGTAACCACCATCTTTGTTTGAATCTGAGTAACCCAACATGATTTCTTGGTAGTTATTGCTATTCTTAATCCATCGTTTAACAATATCATAACCAAGGTATTGTTTCATGATTTCATTAGAGTTTTCCAAGTCTTCGATGGTTTCAAACAGTGGAACGATTTGAACACGCGCACGCTCAGTATCAACTAAACCAACTTCTTTAAGAAGGATGGCTAACTCAAACATATCTGAGACGCTCTCAGTGTGAGAGATGATATGTTGTTTGATGACTTCTTCACCAAGATAGTCCTTCAAAAGACGAGCAGTACGGAAGATAGCTAATTCTTTTTCAAGCGTTTCAGACTTAGATACATTTGTTGATGATAAGGTACGTGGATCTTCTTGCAATTCTTTGAGAAGAACAGCAACCTTTTCAACCTCTGTCAATTCACTGTAGTTGTCAACAATGTTTGCAGATTTAAGCAACTCTGCCACACAAGCTTCATGAACGCTTGAATCCTGACGCATATCAATTGTTGCAAGGTAGAATCCAAAGACCTCAACAGCTTGAAGAAGCTCTTCGAAATCACCGGAAATCAAGACAGAATCATCATTTTCGAGAAGTGAATTTTTAATTGCCAAAAGATCATCATGGAATGCTTCAGCTGTTTCATAAAATTCGGTAGTTTGTTGTGAGACAGCTTGAAGACTTTGGCTGAGACGGTCATGCACAAAATCAGCTACTACTTCACCTGTTGAGACTGAGCCAAGACGAACATTTTCAGAAAGACGCTTAGCAGCTCTTTCCTTGCTAAAGTTACCTGCTTTGAAGAAAAGAAGCGTCTGAATCAATTTAGATTGAATGTAACTAAAAGCACGACGGTATGGTTCGTTTTCACGGTAGACAGATGTATCTGGAGAAAGTTTCGCCATTTCTGCTACTGTTTCTGAAACTTCAGTCAAACGTGATGAGAGTGAGAATGAGCGGTAAAGATTATCAACTTTTTCAATATAGTAATTGAGGATAACTTCACTTTGTAATGTCGCAGAAAGTTTAAGAGTTTCTGCCGTTACAAATGGGTTCCCGTCACGGTCACCACCAATCCACATTCCCATTGTAATAGGTGTTGGATTATCAAGTTCGATACCTTTTTTAACCGCTAAACGTTTGAATTCATGCGATAGCTTGGTAATCGCCTTAATCAATGAGGAGTTGTAATACTCCATAACGTTAGTGATTTCGTTTTTAACTTTAAGTTTCTTCTCACGAATGATATCCGTTTTCATCATAATCTCTACATAACGACGCAAATCCGCATACCATTTATCCTTATTAATAAGACCATCCTTAACGTCACGATGCTTACGGAGAAGTTCGTGAATGTGGTTAGTCAATTCAAGCATGGTTTTACGTTGAACCTGAGTTGGGTGAGCTGTCAATACCGGCACGACATTAACATTTTCAAGAATGTCACGCGCATTGTCGCTTTCAGCGACAACATCAAAGGTTTCAGACAACTTACCTAAATAAGATTCATCAATATTATTTTTGCGGTTGACTTCATAAGCCAAATCCACGTCCTCAGAGATATTAATCAAGAGAGGTAACAAAGAGAAATAACGTGATGCAACGACCATATCATCATTTGTCATTTCTGAAATGGCTTGTGTAAGGGCCTCATAGTCACCTTCATCATAAAGTTCAACCAAATGTTGGATAGTCGTGAGGCCTTGCTCACCAGCCATGCCTCGTGTTGCATCATCCAACAATTCTTTCAAGATACCAACTTCTTCAGAGATGATTTCCTGATTGTTACTGCTTTCCAATTTGTTAAAAGCCAAACCGTATTCTCCTTACTTTATGTAGTACCCTTTATGATATCACTTTTAAAACAAAAGTAAACTGTTTTTCTGTAAATCGTCAGCTATTTTTCAATTTTCTGACTTTTATTAAAAAATTATTAGTCCTATTTCCGAACTTTATAAAAAAGACTCTGAATTAGAGTCTAAAATCTTAATTATACTTTTCTTGGTAGAATTTGATTTCATCACCATCTTGAACTTTAAGTTGATTAGCAGCTTTCTCACCGATTTTCCCATTGACATCAAACATCCAATAAATCCCCTTCTCCTTGTCTTGAGAAATTCCATCAATTTCAGTAATAAAACCATCATTTTCTTGAACAGGATATATTTCTTTTAAAACATCAAGGACCGTATCACCTTTTTTGAATTCTACGGATTTTTTCTTACTTTCCTTTTCAGTTTTTAAAACCAAAGTAACCTGGCCTTGACCCTTAGACTGATGATTGTTTGTGCTACTAGTAGGTTTAGCAGACTCATTTTTTCCACAAGCACCTAAAGTAACAAGAGAAAAGGCAAGAGCTAAACATATCAATAATTTTTTCATTTCAAAAGTCTCCTAAAAATAGACTGAATAAATGGATAGAATAGAAGCGTCGATACTGCATGATAAGTATCATAAAGAAGGCCAGAAACAACAAAGGTAAGACCGCTCTTAAATAGGAGGCCATAACTATAATCCAAGAGAACTCCGTAGAGAAAGGATAAAATAGTTACTAAAGCAATCTGCCAAACAAGTGATAACCTAGGTGCAATCAAGCTCCAAAGAGCCATCAAAATGCCGAAGGCCAAGATTTGATTAAAAATCCAGGGACCAAACCCAAAGATGAATCCTGAGATTGACATGGTCAAAGCCATAATCAAGAAACCATCTACTAACCCCAAATAAAGGACAGACACAAAAAACATAGCTGTAATAGGCTGAATATTTGGCAATCCTATAAATGCTGACCGCAATCCTACTGCCAGTGCTGACAAAATGGCTATCCGAGCCATTCGTTGAATCGTTAGTTTCATATATCTATTATGCCAGAAATAAGTTGAATTGACTAGGTATGATACTTATTTATTTAATTAAAAAAGAAAATAACTGCTAAAAGAAAGAGGCCAATCACATGATTAGCCTTCCCTGAATTACATTTGTTTCAAGCGTTCCACCCGTTCTGAAATTGGTGGGTGAGTATAAAAGAACTTCTGCAAACCAGATTCTTTTTTAGGGTCATTGATAAAGAGGGCTGCGCTAGCATCATCCACGTGATGTTGCATTGGCGCACTATTATCAAGTTTGAGCAGAGCGTTAATCATACCTTGTGGGTTACGTGTCAATTCGACGCTAGAAGCATCAGCTAAAAATTCACGCTGGCGTGAAATAGCCAACTGAACCAAGGTAGCTGCCAAAGGCGCCAGAATAATGGCAATCAAAGAAATAATGAGAAGAATAATTTCCAAGCCACTACTTCCATTACGATCATCATCATTACGACGACGGCCTCCACCCCAGAACATCATATTGCGGGCCATAACAGCTAGCATGGTAATTGCAGATGCCAAGGCAACTGCAATGGTCGAAATACGGATGTCATAGTTACGAATATGACTCACTTCATGTCCGATAACCCCTTCAAGCTCCTCACGATTCATAACCGCAAGAAGACCTGTTGTAGCAGCTACTGCCGCATTCTTGGGGCTTGATCCAGTCGCAAAAGCATTCATAGAAGGATCATCGACAATAAAGACACGTGGCATCGGTATTTGTGCCACCATAGCCATATCCTCAACAACATGATAAAGGTTCGGAGCGGTTTGTTCATCAACCTCTCGTGCACCGTTCATAGCCATAACGACATTAGTTGATTGGAAAATCATGGTAACGGCATAGATAAAACCGATAACTAGAGCAAGAATCAGACCACCGAAGCCTGAACCTAACCAAAGGTAGCCAACACCGTAACCAACAAGGCCCAACAAGAGGAAAAAGACAAGGAGCAGAAGCCAAGTCTTTCTCTTATTTCGAGCAATTTGATCAAATAACATATTAGTTACCTAGTCCACTGAAATCAACCTTAGGCACAGCTTTTTCTTCTTCTGGTGTTTCAAGGAATTCAGCAGCCTTAAAGCTAAACATCTTGGCAATAACATTGCTTGGGAATGTTTCCAATTTCACATTGTAGTTACTTGTTACACTGTTATAAAGTTGGCGTGAATAGGCAATTTTGTTTTCAGTGTTCGTCAACTCTTCTTGAAGCTGGCTGAAGTTTGCACTGGCCTTAAGGTCAGGGTAACTTTCAGCAACCGCAAAGATTCCAGAAACCTGGCGTGTCAATTCATCACTAGCACGCATCGCTTCTGCAGGTGAAGTTGCAGCTGCTACTTGATTACGAAGTTCTGTTACTTTTTCAAGCGTTGAACCTTCGTATTTTGCATACCCTTTAACAGTTTCAATCAAGTTAGGAAGAAGGTCATTACGACGTTTCAATTGAACATCAATTTGACTCCACGCCTCCTTGGTTTGCATGCGGCTATTAACCAAGCCGTTATAACTTACAATAACAAAAATCACGAGAACAACAATAATGGCAATAATAATCCAAATCATATTTTTTATTCCTTTCTTATACCTAAAGAAAGTCCGTACTACTTCTCTTACAAGTATCTTTAATAGTCTCAGTATATCAAATTTTCAGATAAAAGTGGTAGAATGTAAGTCATTTTACAAAAAACTGGACAAGATGTCCAGCTTTTTTATTACTCTTTAGTCGTATGTCGTTTACCTTGGGCTATGGCATCTGCTTCTGTCATAGTGACGACATTAGCCTTATTGGTATTGCTAGGCATACTATTGATGTTATACCAATAAACATCTGCTGTTCCATGACGCGCCACATAAACTGTTCTACTTTCTTCCTGTGTAGGTTGCACAGGCTCTGGCTCAGAACTCGGTTGTTCAGCCAGTTGGGAACTCTCAGAACTAGGCTCAGATGGTGCTTCAGTAAATTCAGTTACCGTATTTGTTGCTGTCCCATCTGCATAATTGATTTCTGCATTTGGTGATTGGTTATCTAAGACAACATGTGTAACTCCCTGACTATCAAGAGTCTCCTTATCTCCACCAAGTTTAATTTCCAAGAGATTTCCAGAACTATCGATACCAACATACTGAAGTTCTACTTGACGAGGCAACAACTCGTCTCCACTGTAGATAGCTGTTACTTTATAATCTAACCAATAGTTAGGGTGGAGTGCCAGCCAGTTATCCAAGCGATTCTCGTAATAAAGCATGCCTGACTGATTATCTTCATCGGTTCCTTTATAATTTCCAGAGTTCAACCAGGCAGTCATAGGTACTAAATTCTTGCCCTCGTCATTGACTCCAGAAAACTGATAGCCAATCAGATGTCCTCGATTCATTAACCAAGATTTTGATTTACCATCACCATAATAAAACTTATAGTTATGCCATCCTACAGGATCATATTTTATTTTACCGGGGCGTTTATTCTTTGGCTCGTCCTTATCTTGTAACTGTATATGAGCACTGTGGGCACGTCCTAACTGGTCCTTTTCCTCCATGACAAACTGTTTTTGACCATTAAAAGCTAATATACCATTGTTCTCATCCGCTTGAGCGACTTGAGGGGGCACAGCCAATGATTGTTTGCTAGTATCTACTGAAAATCCGAAACCTAAAGTAAATACTAAAACAAGAAGAGCAAATAAACGAATTCTACTATTTCTTTTTTCTTTCATTATCTTAACTCCTTAATTTTTTATCACTTTAATTATACAGGACCTAATCTTTTTGATAAACGTACCACGATTAAAAACATGTTCAAATCCAGCTTCGTCGTTTCCTCGAATTAAGATACCTGATAGTTGATGATTCTCAGATTCTTTTACAATTTTTTTTGATAAATGTTTTGATTTTATTTATTTGCACCCCAGATAGCTTTACATTCAACGTTAAATCATCCAAGCCATCAGTATCAAATAAATCAGATAGAGCTTCACGTTTTTCTGATAAAGAAGAAAAAATATCATTTTTTGAAGTAAACTGAATTTCATCAACACTAGATAATTTTTTAAAAAATTCCTCTTTATCTTCATAAAACCCCTTTATGTTAAACTTAACTTCCGTTGTATCTTTAAGAATTTTTTCTAACAGATTACGGTGTCTTACATCCGAAAAATACAATAAATTATTATCTAAATCAAATAAGACAAAAAATTGCTTCAAAAATTCCAACTCTGTTTCTTATTTGGGATTTTCACGTTTTTGATTCGTATAGTAGTCCGTTACAGTAGTATCTCTTGGCTCTAATTTTCCAGATTCTATTACTAAAAAAATGAAGTGATTATTTTTATCAACCTCTATATGATATAATCCATCTTTATGTTGTAAGTTGCATGGAGTCAACTTATCAAATGTCTTTAAAATAGGTTGTAACCATCTCTCCTCTTTGATCGCTTTCAATAAATGGTTTCCAAATAGAAAAAGTAATCTCTGACATTTATTTTCCCTCAAATTCTTTCAACTTTAAAATTCTAACAGCTATATTCTCTACTCCACCTTCACCTGTCCATTCATCAACATTGGCAAGAGCCAATCACGTACTTGGGTGAGTTCTTGTTTTTGTTCTTCATTAACTTTTATATAACTGTTAATTGATGATACTTTTTCTTCAAATTTTTTAACAATATCTAAATTTGGCTGAATGATAGTTATATCTTTTAAAACAGTTGCTGAAATCTCTTTAAATGTTGAACCTGAAGCATGTTGTTCAATAACTTTTAGATTATTCTGTAAAGTATAGTAAATGTAATTTTTACCATATTTTTTGTCAGGAATAAAAGATTTAAAGCCTTGATTTGTTGTAATCTCTTTAGTTGAAATTGCCAGATACCCAACCGGAGCTCTTGAGCTCATTAAAACTGTACCTTCTGGATACAATTTCAAACCAGCATCTTTTAATCCTCTTACTGTAACATCAATTTCTCCATTTTTTATAAACTTATTTCCTTTATTATTTGACAAGTCATTTGGTGTAATCCAAGAATAACCTTCTCCACCTTTAGTGAAATTATCAGAAATTGATTTTGTTGGAGTACTTCCACCAACAATAGTACCCAAATTTTCCAACTTCTCCACTCCCCACCCTTCTGGGATTTCGCGTTTGAGTTCTGGGTGATAGACCATCTTTCCGCCTGATGATTTGTAGGGTTTGCCATTCTGGTCTGGAAAATCAAACTGTACAAACCAGTAGTCATAGAGGGTCTTAGCCATGGCTTCTAGCTCTTGGTTGATTTGGTTGTTGATTTGGATTTTTTGGTCAATTATTGAGATTGAATTAGCAATTCTTTTTTGTTCTTCAATGTTGATTTCAATATCAACAACCATATCTCTTAACATACTTTGAGTAATAAGTGGTTGACTAGAACCAATTTGTTTACTATTTAGATTTAAAGACTTCAATACATAATATAAATACGTTAAATCTTGTCCTTCTTTCGGAACACCTGCGATTGCATTATCTGAAACCCAACATGAATTTTCTTCAACATATATACTTCCACAATATGCACCCACTCTTCCGACAACTATGGTATGACTAAAATTAGACTTATCGGTATAACCTAATATTCCGTTTCCGCCATATATAGGTATAACTCCATCACTTTTTTTTATAGATTTTCCATTTTTAAAATCAATTACATCACCTAATTTAATCTTTACCATACTTGATCCCCTTCATTTGCTCTTCAATCTCCTGCTCCAATGCATGTGATTGCTGAAAGAGGTCTGAGAGTTTGTTTTGAAAGGCGGTCATCTTAGCTTCAAACTCTTCTGCTGTGATATCTACATAGTCTATCTTGATATCAAAGTATTGACCTGCGCTGAGAGAGTAGTTTTTCTCCTTGATGTCCTCATAAGAGACGGTGACAGAAAAGTCCTCGACGGCTTCTTTCTTGATAAAGGTCTCGACAATCTTCTGCTCTTCCTCAGGAGACAGCACAGTCTTTTGGTTCTTGCCTTCCTTGACCTTGGTTCCAAGATTTGAGGCATCAATGAGGACAACATCGCCCTTGTTTTTCTTATCGATAAAGAGGATGGAGACGTTGGTACCTGTCGTCGCAAAGATATTGGACGGCATAGAAACGACACCAGCCAGCATTTGATTGTCTACCAAGTGTTTACGGATTTTCTTATCAATGCCATTTTGCGCCGTAATAAATCCTGTCGGCAAGACAACGGCTGCTTGACCATCTGGCTTCAAGGAATAAATAATATGTTGGACAAAGAGCTCATAGATAGCCATCTTATCCTTAGATTTTGCTGGGGTTTTAGGCACACCTGCAAAGAAACGCTCACTAGCTTCTGGCAAGCTCTCTACTTGGTCCCGCCATTTTGAAAAGTCCAGTTTGAACGGAGGATTAGAGACAATATAGTCCATCTTTTCAGTATGACGATTACGTAAAATAGTATTGCCTTCAACGATATTATTAATAGAGTGTTGGAGTCCGTTCAAAATTAGATTGAGACGAAGCAGATTGGAGGATTTTTGTGAGATATCCTGACTATATACTGTTGCCTTATCCACACCAATACGACTAGCCAGGTTCATAAGCAAGGTTCCTGAACCCGCAGACGGGTCATAGACACGCACATTTTGAGGTTTGTCATTACCTACTAGGATCTCCGCTATAATCTTAGCGACAGAGTGGGGTGTGTAGTACTCGGCATACTTACCACCACCGTCTTTGTTGTAGTCCTTAATCATGTACTCAAAGAGAGTAGAGAAAAAGTCAAATCCTTGGGAAAAAATAGCTTCATCAAACTTGACGCGAGCAAGAAGATTGATAATGGATTTGGCCACCTCGTTACGCTTACTACTATCTGGTATGATATCGGTAATTAGGCGCTCATTAAAGAGACGAACAGTTGTATTTTCATCTGTATGAACAGAGAAAATATCGTTGTTGTCAATGGCTATTTGATTGAGAGTGTTTTCAAACGTCTCATAAAAATCAGATTCATTTTGCTTGCGATGGAGCGTTTCGATGAATTGATTTGGCTTCATCCAGGCTGTTGAAGTTCCGATATCCTCTAGGAGCCAATCATAATCTTCTTCACTCATAGATACTAGATGCTCATAAGTGTTTTCCGAATCGACGTTTTGAGCTTCATAGAGAAACTTGTCATTCAAGAATTTGTACAAGAAAGATTGGGTAAGGAGCTTGTACTCTCCTGCTTCACCGCCTAAACCAGCATGGGTAAAGACTGCTTTCAAATCGTCTACCAAGTTTTGGACTTGGACCTTATATTGTTCATTCATTAGTTTTGATATTCCTGTTCGTATTCTTCAAATAAAGATTCCACAAGATTGTTGAAGTCTTGTTTTGTCAACTTTTCATTTCCAATTGATTCTGTGTTTTTCATTTCTTTGCGTGCCTGTTCACGAATCATTCGTTTCAAAAAGTCATTGTTATCAAGGACACCTTGATTTAAACCAATTTGATAATCTAATTTGGCTTTTGAGCCTTTAATCACATGGAAGATAACTGGAAATTCACTTACCACGGTTGAGTTGGTGACATGTTTGAAAGATCGAGCTGCCATTTCATCGCCATTGAAATTCATAGCTAGTCGTCGCATTCGGCTCTTATAATCTTCAAATGCGTCAAACAGATTTTGATACTCAGTCTGAGTTTCTTTGATATTCTCCATTGTGAGGCCTTCCTGCTCATAAATCATATGTTTCTTCATGATTCTACGGAATTCCTCATAGAGATTTACCCATTCAGGGTCTTTTTCATCTGGACGACCGTTAATCCCACCTGCAACTCGTTTGCGAAGCTCGTAGAGATCATTCGCTGCTAGTCGTAACTCCTCTTCTGCGATTTTAACAAAACTAAATGTCGTATCAGACATTGCTAGATTAAGCAAGGTTCGACTTGAAAATTCATCAGGTTTTTCCATAAGTGAAAGGTTAAGTAAACGTCTTGAAATCACGTTCAACAAAGTCGAAACCTGGTTAATGTCAATTTTATTTAGAAGTTCACGATGTCCTAAAAGTCGAGCAACATTATAAAATTGCTTCATCGCTTCTAGAGCTTTTCGTAACTCAATCAGTTGATGTCTATCCCTCACTTCGTCGATGGTTTGAGAGAAGAACTCTAGATTCTCAGTTGGATAATTCATCAAAATTGTCTCTGATTTTTCAAGCTGTTTACTAATTTCATCTGCTGAAACAAAGAGAGAACCAAAAACATTTTCAACATCTTCTCCTGTGTTTTTTGGATCATACTCCTGATTGAGCTCCTCCAAATACGCACGATTGGTTTTATCAAATTCTTTCGAAATATCTGCAAAGTCAATCACATATCCAAATTGATAATCCTTATATGGACGATTCACACGTGTCAATGTTTGAAGTAAGTTATGAGCCTTGATTTTGCGACCTAAGTACAATCTTTTCAACCTGGGTGCATCAAATCCTGTTAGTAACATCGAATATACAATAACAAGATCAATTTTACCTTCTCTATAGCTTTCTACACGATCTTTCTTGTATTCTTTGTCACCTTCATCATGAAGGATTAAAGCTGATGTGATATTTGTCTCCCCACGACTTCTGCGTTCTTCTAATTGCTTTTCAATCTCACGAGCTTGCTTAGATGAATCACAAACGATCATTCCACCGATGGAATCATCATCGAAGACAACATCACGTGCTCTATTGAAATCTTCCAGAATGAAATCCAACATTGGTGAGACATAACGTGGATGGGCAAAAATATCATCTTTTGAAAGATCTCCACGCAAGATTTCTTCATTGATGGTTTGAAGAGTCTCTTTATAAGAGGTTTCAATATCTTCACGCATCAGACGAAGTGTAAAACCATCATCAATCGATTGATTATAGTAGTATTTATGGATATAATCACCAAAAATATCACGAGTCGTTGCATGACTTTCCTTGGTTTTACCATCTTTTTTATATGTTATTAGGGGCGTTCCAGTCAATGCAATCTTAATAGCATTTTTATCTGCATTGTATAGATTTGGGAGATAGGAGCCTTTCTCATTATATGAACGGTGAGCTTCATCAATAAAATAGATATTTTGACGATTTAAATCATAGCCTGAATGATCTGTTAAATCTGAATTATCCTTAAATTTTTGAATATTAACGACAGCAACTTGATAAGCATCATGTTTTTCATTCAATTCTTGTGGACTGTTAATCCTTTTTACTTTCAAACCACGTTTCGTAAACTCTCGCGTAGCTTGATCTGCAAGATCCAAGCGATCAACTACAAAATAAAACTGAGGCACGATTCCTTGTTTTGAGAAATAATTTGTAAGGTACCTGATATTAAAATAAGACAAGGCAGTTTTTCCAGATCCTTGTGTATGCCAGATGACACCTTTCTTCACTCCTTTTCCAATTGCATCCTCAATTGCTTTTGTTGCAAAAAACTGTGGATAACGCATCACATGTTTTTGCAGTTGAATAGTGCCATCTTTCGAGTGTTCTTCTACATAAGCTAATCCATATCGAAGCAAAAACAATAGTCTTTCCTTTTGATAGAGTGATGAGATAAATGTATTACAAGGTGTACTTGGATCTTGATTTGTCTTAAATTCTGGCTGAGATTTCAAGGCAAATCGATTAACATCTTTTAATACTGCGTCAATCTCCTCTTCACCTAATGAACGTATAGAATAAATTAGTTCCTCTTCTCTTTCTTCCTTAAATGCATTGAATTTAGTTTTTGAAAATGCATTGGAACAGTAAAAGGATCCTTGCTTTTGTTGACCTTGACCACTGATATAAGGTAAATTATCTGAGAACGAAATTAATTGTGTAATATTATTGAAACGACGGAATCTCCTATTCTCAAATCTAACGGCTGTTCGTGATTGCTCAGATTGAATAGCAGTCTTACCATCACGAATGGCATTAGGTTGTTTCACTTCAATATATGAAAGTGGTAAGCCATTTATAAAAATGACGATATCAGGTCTAAACTCGTCTCCTCCATTTTGACAGGTTACCTCTAAAGCAAGGTGAAATGTATTATTTTCAGGGTTTTCCCAGTCAACATAAGTTGGACCACTATCACTTACTATACGATTATAAAAGGCACGTCCTAAATCATTTTGATCTAATTCAATCTTGATATTATTAAGTTCTCTTTCAACATCCAAATCAGTTGCATAATTATTGAACTTTAAAAATTGCTCTCTAAAGATTGAAATTAAAATATTTGTTTCGGGGTCTCTCCCCATAATCTCCTTACCATTATGAGGAAGATATGTATACCCCAAACGCATTAAGTGTAAGGCTGCTGGAATCTGAACCCTAGTTAATTCTGAAAACTCTCTTCTAGAAACCATTGTTTCACCTCTCCGTCCTGTCATAATCCCTTACATTATAGCATTTTCACGGTTCCTTTCATAGTTTTGGGAAAGTTCAAACAAAAAAACACAGCTTGGTTCCGTGTTTTTATCTTCTATTTACTCTTTTTTTCTGAATGAGTTTTTCCACTCTTTGGTAACTGGCTTCAATTTCTTCCTTGCTAAAGAGTTTTGATTGTGAGTCTTCCCAGCTACTGCCGATGGCTGGATTAGTTTTATTCTTCATAAGTTTCTCTTTTTACTCTCCCCTATGAATCGTAAACCCTGTGGCTTGTTGGTTAGCCATGATGATCATGTCTGAAATCTGAACACGTCGTGGTTGCTTGGTGACATATAGGACCGCCTCCGCAATATCTTGGGCTTGGAGGGCTTCCAAACCTTGATAGACCTTGGCTGCCTTGTCCTTGTCACCGTGAAAGCGAACTTGAGAAAAGTCCGTCTCAACAATACCTGGCTGAATGGTTGTTACCTTGATATCTGTGGCAATGGTATCAATACGCAAGCCGTCACTAAAAGTTTTCACTGCAGCTTTGGTTGCTGAATAAACAGCGGCGCCTGCATAAGCATAGATGCCTGCTTTAGAGCCCATATTGATAATATGGCCCTCATTGGTAGCTACCATACTCGGCAAAATTTGACGTGTCACCATCATCAAGCCCTTGACATTGGTGTCGAGCATGGTCAGCAGGTCCCACTCTTCGTAGTCTTGGTAAGCTGTTAGGCCTAGTGCCAGGCCTGCATTATTGACTAAGACATGGACTTGACCCACACTTTTGAGAATGGCTTGGCAAACGTCCTTGACCATGTCCATATCGGTAACATCCAGTGCAAAAGTCCAAACTTTTTGGGCCTGGATAGGTGGCTTGGAGCTCTTCTTTCAAGGCTTCTAAGCGCTCCACACGGCGACCTGTTAGGATGACATTTTCCCCCTCTTTGGCAAAGGCATACGCCGTTGCTTCACCAATTCCTGATGTTGCTCCTGTAATAAGTACGTTTTTTGGCATGATATCCTCCATTTCTATAGTTCAGATGGCCCTAATCGCTGTTAGTTAATTCACTCAATTTTTTGATATAATCAGGAAGTTCTAGCTTGGGGTGACTATATTTCTTGTTTCCTGACTTCCAAAATATCGAGAGTAATTGGTTGAAACCGTCTTGAAGAACCTTTTTTGTTGGTCAGTAAGATTGCCAAATTCTTGTAACAACTGACCTAGTTTAGGGAGAGTTTTTATCCCAAGATCGTCTAGACTTTCAATTCCAGAATCAAGGATGGTATCAAAGAATAAATCACAGACTTGCTTGAGTTCTTGATTTGGCAAGGCCTCAATCCATTCTTGGAAAGTTCCTTCCATGCGTTGACTCATCTCTGTGGGCTGATCCACATAAATAAATTCCCTGTTCTCCGGGTCAACCTGCCAAAGTAAGGCATTATATTGAGAGATCCCTATACCTTCCGCTGCTACTAGCTGAGCAGCCTGTTCCCAGTAGAGCATGACTCTACAACAGAATCTCGAGGTCTGATAACTGTCATCTTGACTTTCAACTCTTGGTAAGCAGGATTTTCTAAGAGTGGTTTCATCAACCTTGGAGAATCTAGGAGCAAGAGCTCTGCTATTTGCTCACGTAGAACAAGTCGAGCTTTGAATAGCCGAATAGAGGGCAAGATTACCACCCTTTGAATGGCCAAAAACAAGTGATATAGCCACTGAGATTAGGCAAGTGATCAGACAGAAAGGCAATAGCTGAGCGATGAGCTGGAATTTCTCGACTATAGGTCAGCTGAAAATCCTCCTTCCAGCCAATGACACTATATCTGTCCCACGAAAGACAAGCTGATGGTAGTCTAATTCAGGTAAACTGAAAATTATGGCTGCAAATTGCTTTTCAACTTCCTTGTCCAAGACACTACGGTAGCTACTTAGATCAAGTCCCGCAAAACGCCTCGACCTGACCATAGATTCAGCTAGTTCAACCCGTTTCTTAGTCACCATGAAGCTGTAGTCTAGATTCAGGTCTTTCTCCTCGCATAATCATGTAAATTGAGGGGCTTCTGTAAATCACTTGCTGTGAACCATTTGTCATAGGTCAGGTAACCAATTTCATTAATGCAAACCTTATCCAAGATATTGAGAGGTTCTTGATCAAAGGTAAGCTCCTTCACCTGTTCAAGATAATCGATTAAATTGGGCATGGTAAACTCCTTGAAAGTCTTTCTTACTTTGATTTTACTAGAATTTTCACAAAATTGTTAGTGAAAAATGTGATATGATAAGAGAGATTATTTATTAAGAAAAGGAAACTTATGACTATTTCACGATTTTACCGTATCTTACTAGCTCTTTGTGGACTGGTAGGAGTCTCTATTCAAATCCATGATGATGGTTGGGGCATGTTGCTCTACTACACCGTTTTGTCCAATATCCTCGTCTTTTCTAGTTTGATTTTCTTTATCATCTATGACTTCAAAAAAGGGGATGCGACGACTAACACAAAACTCTTGCGTTACAAGGGTGGCGTAACCATGGCCATCCTCATCACTGGAGTCATCTATCACATCCTCTTGGCTCCTATTACAGAACCTGAGAAATTCTGGACCCTCCGCAATTTCTTAGTTCACTATATTGTCCCTTGGGGATTGGTGCTTGATACCCTCATTTTCGACGCTAAGAAAGCCTTTCGTCTGCGCGAACCACTTTACTGGTCCCTATTCCCACTGTCTTACTTCGCCTTTGCCCTTCTAAACGGACTGGTTCTAAAACTGTCAATTCCAGGTGCCAAAGATAGTCCTTTCGCCTACTTCTTTATCAATGTCAATAAATTTGGTTGGAATAAGGTCATGATAAACGTCCTGGTCATCAGTGCTGGCTACATTGCTGTTGGCTATCTCTTATTCCTCTTGAAAAAATTTATCGGTCGTAAACCGGCATAAAATACAAACTGAGCTCCAAAAGAAACTCAGTTTTTCTATTTCAATAATCCTAATCTATCAAAAGCCTTATAGAGGCCATCAACATCAAAAAAATAAGTTTTGACATGATATTACCTCAAATATTTTGTCCTTATTATAGCCTTATATTGATTTCAGGGCTACTATTATCCTTAGACAAACTGATACTATCCTACGATTGTATTCTTCTCAATCCAATGTATTGCTATTTCGCATGAAAGAAGTTATCATGAAAATATGAACGATTTAAAAACATTACTGAACCATTTGCCCTATAAACTAGCAGCCTATGATGCTACAGGAACCCTTCTCTATGACAATGGTGGGGCTGACGGTAGCTTCTTTCCCCGTGAGTCTGAAAATTTGCCCGATTGGATTCTATCTGAGATTTTGGCTTCTCCTAACAAAGAAATGAGTTATCAAATTCCCACAGACAGTTTTGATCAAATCCTAATCCAGACCTATCAGGCTGCTCTCGATAAAGAAGGAAATGTCCTTGGATTTTGGGAAACCATTTATGATTTAAAACAACCTCTCAAGACCTATCTGGATAGTTCTGCTCAAGCTCTAGTAGCTTGGTCTGATGCCACTAGTGGTGCTAGTTTTAAGGAAAAATCTGATAAATAAGGCTAAAAATCCTTCTTAAATAAATGAAATATTCACTTAATCCACAACTAATCCCCTAATAATACCCTCATTAAATCAGTTTGAGCTAGTATTACTAAACTTTAAAAAAATAAGTCACTGTAATATATCTCACATAATTTATATGCCGAGTGTTTTGCATTTTTACGCTATTTAATGTAGAATGGGAAGGGATGAGAAGAAGAATTAAACCGATCGTTGTTTACGTGGTTCTAGCTCTTTTAGGATTAGCATTAGTTATTGCAAACATTCACAATACGTCTAAACAGCAGGCGCATCTCGAGAAAGTGAAATCAGCTATTCCTTCTGCTACTACACCAAAAACAACAACCAGTAGTACATCTGACAGTTCCGATGAGGAGCTGATACTCAATCCCATTATCGACCTTTCGGGTTGGCAACTTCCTCAGGATATCGACTACGATGTCTTGTCAAATTATATTTCTGGTGCTATCATCCGCGTCTTCGGTGGTTCACAGATTAGTAAGGATAGTAATGCCGCCAGCTCAAATGGAGTTGACAAATCTTTTAAAACACATATCAAAGAACTCAAAAAACGTGACGTTCCAGTTGCCGTCTATTCCTACGCCCAAGGTACTTCTGTCAAAGAGATGAAGGAAGAAGCTCGTATTTTCTACAATAATGCTTCTCCATACAAACCTACCTATTACTGGATTGACGTTGAAGAGGAAACCATGTCTAACATGGAGGAAGGTGTCCAAGCCTTTCGTGCTGAACTCAAACGTCTAGGAGCTGAAAAGATTGGCCTCTATATTGGTGCCTATTTCATGCTTGAGCAAGAAGTTTCAACCAAAAACTTCGATGCCGTTTGGATTCCAGCCTATGGTACCGACTCGGGCTACTATGAGGCTTTGCCAAATACTGAAATCGACTATGACCTTCACCAGTATACGTCACAAGGAAGCCTTCCTGGTTTCGACAATACCCTAGATCTTAATCAAATCAACCCTGAGAAAAACAAGCGTAAAACCTTTGAAAAACTCTTTGGAAAGATTAAGAAGAAATCAACTAAAAATAAGAAAACTACTTCGACAAGTTCAACTAGCTCAGCAACTGTAACCAGCTCATCTCGTTCCTCAAAGTCGTCTACTAGTGAGTAAAAACCAGTGTTTCAGACACTGGTTTTCTTCTTGCCCAAATTGACTTAGGCGTGTTTGGACAAATGTGTTATAATGGAAAGTAGAAATGTACAACTTTGAAAAGGAGATAACGTAATGGCTAAAAAAAGCAAAGTCAAGAAAACTTTGGTCGACCAAATTCTTGATAAGGCTAAAATAGACCATGATAGCTTATCCTTCAACGGTTTAGAAGGAGAGCTTCCAGAGGATGTGGCGCGTGAGAGCATCTATAAAACCCTGGCCCTTAAAGGGGATAAAACAGGACCAGTCATTGGTATTATCCCTATCACTGAGCATCTATCCGAAAAGAAATTAGCTAAAATTTCAGGCAACAAGAAAGTTCAAATGATTCCACAAAAGGATCTCCAAAAAACAACTGGCTATGTACACGGGGCCAACAATCCTGTGGGAATTCGTCAAAAACACAATTTTCCCATTTATATCGATCAGTCTGCCCAGGAAGCGGGTTTTCTTATTGTCTCAGCTGGAGAGATTGGGCGTTCTATCCGCATCAACAGTCAAGAACTTGCTGATTTCGTTAATGCCGAGTTTGCTGATATTAAGGAGTAATCATGAGACTATATTTTGTACGCCACGGTAAAACTCAATGGAATTTGGAAGAACGCCTCCAAGGTTCCAAGGGAGACTCCCCCCTTCTTAAAGAATCTATTGAGCAAGTCAGTGAGCTTGGCCATTACCTCAGTGATACTCATTTCGACTTGGTCTTATCAAGTGACTTACCACGCGCTAAAAAAACAACTGAACTCATCATGGAGTCTCAAAAAACTAAAGCTAAAATTACCTATACCAAGGATCTGCGTGAGTGGCAATTGGGGAAACTAGAGGGACAAAAACTTTCTATCATTCAAGCGATTTATCCCAAAGAAATGGATGCCTTTCGTCATAACCTGGCCAACTTCCGTGCCAACAACTTTCAAGCGGAGTCCGTCTATCACACAACCAAACGTGTAGCTGACTTAGTCCGAACACTGAAAGATAGTAGTATGGAGAACGTCCTCCTCGTCGGACATGGAGCTAATCTAACAGCTTCTATTCGTAGTCTACTTGGCTTTGAACCTGGTCTTCTTCGTAAAGCCGGTGGTCTTGACAATGCATCTGTCACAATTCTCGAGACAGATGATTGTGAGCACTTCACTCTCAAATCTTGGAATGACACATCCTATAGGACTCAAGTCAACAAAATTAGCTAAGTCATCATCTTATATCGTGAAATAAGCGGTCCTTAACAGGATCGCTTTTTTTGCATGAAAAAACCCATAAAACTATTACTTTTTAGGGCTACTTGGTAATTGTTTCCGACTCGGTTCATCTTTGACAATTCTATGAACATGTTCCCAATAGTTATCAGAAAACCCTCTTTGCTTTTCTTCAGCATTAAGATGGTCCGCCAAGGCATAATAGGAATCTCAGGCAACACACTTCATCTGCTCCGCATCTCTAACACCCACAAAGAGAACACTACATTTATCGTTGAGCTCTTCTACCTATTTTCTAAAAGCATCACGCTCAGTACTTAGTGCTTCAATATCATATTTTAAGTTATCTGTTCCCACCATTTCACTTCCCCCCTTTATCACATTCTAGACAATAAAACGGCCTCGTTAGGCCGTTTTTTTATTTTCCATACTTCATACGAAGAATTTTTTCCTGGTTAGCATCCAAACGAAGGAGAATAACCACCTTATCAATACTCATATTGCTCTCAAGAAGACGTTCAGCTGCCATCATAAGACCATTGTTAATACCCAGTTGAAGAACTGGATTTTCTTTATCGTTAATATCAAAGATAAATTTGTTATTTGGAAGGTCGAAAAGGACTTTCACAGCTCCAAAGAGTTGCTCGAAACTATCGATTTCCAAGTCAAAGACTGGTTTCGTACCGGGTTTAAGGCTACGTCCACGGTGGTTAAACCACATAGAATGCCAGCCACTGTTAAAGGCACCCATAACGTCATTGTCGTATGAATCTCCGACGTAGAGAGTCGTCGATGGATTCATATCAAATTGTTCAGCAGCAAGATTGAAGATTTCCTTTTCAGGCTTTTGGAATCCTGTCGCCTGACTGACGATGACATGTTTGGGATCCACGTAATCGTATAATCCTAACTTCTTGACTTTCTTAAGCTGATGCTCTGTTGGTCCATTAGTAATAATTCCCATACGAACATTTTTTTCTTTGAGGAAATCAAGGGTCATGCGCATTTCATCAAGCATAGTAATGTTTTCCAACTCATGCTCGTAAACCTCTTGGAAATGGTTCCCCATTTCTTCATCGATTTCATGGTAACCAAACTCCAAAAGTGTCTCTTTACAGCGCCAAAAACGGAAATATTCGGTTGTCCACTCACCGGTCATTACACGTGGAAAACCGATGTCAGAATAGTGGCGGAAACGAATATAAGCCTGATTCATATGGGTCATATCAAAGTCAGGGAAACATTTTTCCATGGCAATACGATAAGGTGCCTGTTGGTCGTAAATAGTATCGTCAACGTCAAAAACAATAGAAGTAATCATTTGTCCGTTCTCTCTTATGTCGTTCTCTTGTCACTGACTTAGATAAATTAAGAGGCCTAACAACTAAACTGTTACATCAGTTAGCTCCTGATCCTAAGTCTTGCAAAAGTAAGCTTTTAGTCAACTGTCTATAAGCAGTCATGCATATCTGTTTTTTGATTAGCATGAAATTGCCCAAACATTTTTATTATACCGTTTTTGCCTTCTTATTTCAATTTTTGACCAAAATTTGGAAAATATTATTCGTGACTTCCAGTATTTCAGATAGAAAAAAGGTTTGAAACATGACATTCCAAACCTTAGGGATCTTTTTATCATCAGATGATTATTTAATTTCTTTAAAAGTCATTTTCTGTTTCACTTCACCCTGACCACCTTTGGCAATCTGGTAATAGAAATCTTTTGATGTGAAATGGTCGCCATAAGCAAAGACCTTATTGTACTGCCATTGTGACAATTGATCATCCTCTTTTTTACCGAGAGTCAAAGTTGTTTTTGTCACATTATATTCCCATTTAGCTGTTTGGTCACTATAAGCTTTGTCAAAATCAGTCTGGCTCTTAGCGGCATTAACCACTGTCGTACGGTCCTGACTCACTAGTGCCTTGTTACCACCCTCTTGGAAGGCTACATACATGACACGATTGTTGATCTCACCATTTAAAGAACTTGAATATTGGTAAACCTTACCAGGTACAACACTATCCAAATGGTGTGACCCCCAGTAATAGAAGACACTGAAACCAGCTCCCGTAACCAAGAGGCAAGCAAGTACAACACTAATAATGCTATTTCTCTTTGACATGATTGGGCTCTCTCTATTCGTCACCAGTTAGGTCACAGGAATTTGCCTCTGAGTCTGTTTCAGTATGACTTGAAGAACTTGATGATGAACTTGATGATGAACTTGAACTCATGCGTGTTTCTGTTTGAGAATCATCACTTGATGAAGCTTTTGATTCAGATGATGTTTTAGTGCTTGATGATGAACTTTCTTTTTCTTTATAGACATCAACGTTGAAGGCCCACTTATCACCCTTGTAAGTTACCTTAATTTGGGCATATTTTGCCTTGACAAGCTCTGACATTTTACCCCCATTGTTAAGGGTATCGTAAATCTTTTTAGCGAGTGCTTTGGCATTGGCTTCAGTTCTGGCACCATCTTTAGGACCATTAGCAATGTCTTCATCTTTAGCAGTTTCGCCTTGACGGTAAAGCGCTGTTCTTTCAGTGTCCTCCTTAGCATCAGCATTCAGATCATTCTTATCATCTACATGTGAGAAGAATTTCCATTCAGGTCTACCTGAGCGTTTTTGTTGATAAATATTTGAAACTTCTTCCTGAACCTTGTCTTGGAAAGCATCCTCAGTCAATTCATTTTCTTTAGAAGTATCTGTACTTGCTTTACTTTCACTGCCACTTGCTGTTGAGCTTGATGCAGAAGAGCTTGTTGAGCTTGATGAAGCATCTTTAGATTCTGATGATGAAGAAGATGAAGAAGATGACTCCTTACTTTCTTTAGAATCTTTATCTTTATCGCTATTATTGGTATTGGAGAATGAAATGCTGTTATCAGAATTATCTGGAGCGTAAATCATTGTATTCTTAGAGTGGTCATCAGATACAAAAGTACTATTATTGATAATCACTCGATTGTTATCGCCATAATAGTTGTTGATAACAATCTTAGAATGTGCACAACGGTGACCATTACCAGTCACATGATAACCTGCTGGTACATCACCATCACGTTTCAAGATGAGGACGTCACCCGCGAAGATAAGGTCAATATTCTGAATATTGTTATCGTAGGCTAATTTTTCAATAGAGATTCCCGTCGCTTGAGAGATTCCCCACAAGGTATCACCCCATTGAATTACATATTTTTGACCATCTAACTGTTGTGGATTGATGTTCTGAGTTGTCAAATTATTTGTAATTTGTTGCGGTGTGCTGGCAATCCAGTTTGTAATATCTGCAGCGTGAGCACTTGTTTGATTTTGATAAAAGCCATCTGCTAACACAGATACCGTAGGTAGCCCAATAGGCGCTAGTAAAGCGCCAAGCATCACAGCTTTACCAACATAATTTTTCTTTTTCATTGTATACTCTCCTTAATTTCATACGAATCCTACCCTGTTGTTGTACACTTTTTTATTATATTTGTCAATAAATTATATAACTTCCTAATCAATCATTAATTCAAGTTAACTATTTTTCTTAAAAATAAAGGGCTTTCCCCTTTATTTATCTGACATTTAATCATTTGTCCTATCTTTAGAAGGTGATTTATGATACAATAATTACGACTATTTTATGGAGGACTAACATGCCAAATCAACACATGGAAGAATTAAACGATCAACAGATTGTCCGTCGTGAAAAAATGGCGGCCTTGGCTGAACAAGGAATCGATCCTTTTGGTAAGCGATTCGAACGCACAGCTACATCTGGTCAATTAAAAGAAAAATACGCTGATAAAACAAAAGAAGAATTGCACGAAATCAATGAAACTGCTACTATCGCAGGCCGTTTGATGACTAAGCGTGGTAAAGGTAAAGTTGGCTTTGCTCACATCCAAGATCGCGATGGTCAAATCCAAATCTACGTGCGTAAAGATGCTGTCGGTGAAGAAAACTACGAAATCTTCAAGAAAGCTGACCTTGGTGACTTCCTCGGTGTCGAAGGTGAAATTATGCGTACAGATATGGGAGAACTTTCTATCAAGGCTACTCATATCACGCACTTGTCTAAAGCCCTTCGTCCATTGCCTGAGAAATTCCACGGACTTTCAGACATTGAAACGATTTACCGTAAACGTTACCTTGATTTGATTTCTAATCGTGAAAGCTTTGACCGCTTTGTCACACGTTCAAAAATCATCTCTGAAATCCGTCGCTATCTCGATGCTCAAGGTTTCCTTGAAGTAGAAACTCCTGTTCTTCACAACGAAGCTGGTGGTGCTGCTGCTAAACCTTTCATCACTCACCACAACGCTCAGAATATTGATATGGTACTTCGTATCGCAACTGAGCTTCACCTCAAACGCCTCATCGTTGGTGGTATGGAACGTGTCTACGAAATCGGACGTGTCTTCCGTAACGAAGGCATGGATGCCACTCACAACCCTGAATTCACAACTATCGAAGTTTACCAAGCTTATGCTGACTTCCATGATATCATGAACTTGACTGAAGGTATCATCCAACACGCTGCTAAAGCGGTTAAAGGTGATGGACCTATCAACTACCAAGGAACTGAAATCAAGATCAACGAACCATTTAAACGCATCCACATGGTTGACGCCATCAAGGAAATCACCGGTGTTGACTTCTGGCAAGATATGACTTTGGAAGAAGCTAAAGCTATCGCTGCTGAAAAGAATGTTCCAGTTGAAAAACACTACACTGAGGTTGGTCACATCATCAACGCCTTCTTCGAAGAATTTGTTGAAGAAACTTTGATTCAACCAACATTCGTTTACGGTCACCCAGTTGCTGTGTCACCACTAGCTAAGAAAAACCCAGAAGACCCACGCTTCACTGACCGTTTCGAACTCTTCATCATGACTAAAGAGTACGGAAATGCCTTCACCGAATTGAACGACCCAATTGATCAATTGTCACGTTTCGAAGCACAAGCTGCTGCTAAAGAACTCGGTGACGACGAAGCAACAGGCATCGACTACGACTACGTTGAAGCCCTCGAATACGGTATGCCTCCAACAGGTGGACTCGGAATCGGTATCGACCGTCTCTGCATGCTTCTTACTGACACAACAACCATCCGTGATGTCTTGTTGTTCCCAACGATGAAATAATAATGATATCCCATTAGTCAAATAATGGGATATTTTTATATGAGGTATAAACGTGTTCAAAAACTGAATTACCTTTTTAAGAAAGAATAAACTGTGGTCGAACATCCTAAGACAAAGACAGAAGAAAGTCAATTCGACTTTTCCAGAGATCGCACAGATTATTTTCTCGACCAAGCACTTGCATTTTATTGTGAAGAAAATAACATTCCTTAAGAAAAACTCTGTTCATCTGATATCAGTGAACTACTCCTCCCCTGCATCTCTGATTTTTATGAAGATTATATGATTTTTTGTTACACAGTCTTGGTTATGTTACTAGAACTAAATTTGGCTGGAAAATCTATCACTTGGTTGAAGATGATATTAACGAAATCTTCAGTCAATATAAGACTCACATCGGGTAATATGAAATAATGCTTCTCTCGAAATGAGAGAAGCATTTTCTTATTTCCAAAATTTTGCTTTTGATGCTGCGATCCAATGTTTTAACTAGTTCTTTCACCTTGAAAAATACCCAAAAGTATTCACTACGGTCACAGAAATGATGTACTTTTTGAATCTAGTAATATGAAAATATTATCTATACCTATTTTTGATATAATGTTAGTAATTTGTATTCTTAGAGAGGGATTATACAATGCCAGAGGGAATTAATTTATTTCAGGACACTTTGATAAAATCACTTAAGTTTGGTTTTGTTGATAACATTAAATATCAAGAGGGTGGCTATTCTCCTCAGATTCTTGTGAATAATAGTGATGAAAAACGCTATGTCTTGACAGACCTACAGGAAGAATTAAGTAAGTGTGGTGCTTTCTACTTTTCTGTCGCCTTTGTCACTAAAAATGGAATTGCCATGATTAAGTCGCAATTATCAGACCTAATGGACAAGAAAGTGCCAGGGAAAATCTTGATTTCCTCATATCTAGATTTCAATGACCCTGATGCAATGCGTGAGCTACTAAAGCTTAAAAACGTTGAAGTCCGTTTAACACCCGAAAAAATGCAGATGCACGCCAAATTCTATCTTTTCGAACATACTGGTAAACAGGTACTGATTTCAGGCAGTTCAAACCTCACACATACAGCTCTAAAAATTAATTATGAGTGGAATATTAAACTGACCTCTACTCATAACGGGGAGTTTATTCAAAATACCAAATCAGAATTTGACCGTATTTGGGAACAATCAGAGCTACTAACACCCGAAATAATAGAGACCTATGCTAAAAAGAGAAAGAAAATCATTAGTCTCACAAAGATTAATGATGAAGAAAAGCTCCCTTATTCAGCTGAAAAAATTGTTCCTAATAAAATGCAAGAAGCCGCACTTGAAGGGCTCAGAAATATTCGGGAACAGGGAAAAGACAGGGCACTTGTTATCAGTGCCACAGGTACTGGTAAGACATTTTTATCTGCCTTTGACGTTAAACAATATAATCCTGAGCGCATGCTATTCATCGTCCATCGTGAACAGATTCTCAAAAAATCTTTAATAGATTTTCAAAAAGTTCTGGGCTTTAATCCATCTGAAGGACATATTTATCACTCAGGTGATGATTTAACTGGAAAAAAATATATCTTCGCGACTATCCAAACATTATCACGCGAGGATAACTTAAAAGCTTTTTCAAAAGACTTCTTCGACTATATTCTCATTGACGAAGTGCATAAGGCTGGAGCTGATTCATACAAAAAAGTTATGGACCATTTTACACCGAATTTTTATCTAGGTATGACAGCAACTCCTGAACGTACTGATGGCCAAAATATTTACGAAATTTTTGACTATAATATTGCCTATGAGATTCGCTTACAAGATGCATTAGAAAATGACATGCTCTGTCCTTTCGTTTATTTTGGTGTTAAAGACATCGAAATTGATGGTCAACTTATTGACGAAAAATCAAATATCTCAAACCTTACATCAGATGAGCGTGTCAAACATATTCTAAATAAAATTGATTTCTATGGTGTTTGTAATAATCAAGTTCGTGGACTTATTTTTTGCTCATCAAAAGCAGAAGCCAGAGAATTATCAAAAAAACTTAATCAACATGGAAAACGTACCATCTCATTGACTGGTGATGACGATATCAACTATCGTGAAAAGGTTGTTAAGCAATTAGAAGATGGGAAGCTTGAATATATCTTGACCGTTGATATTTTTAATGAAGGGATAGATATACCATCCGTAAACCAGGTAGTTATGTTGCGTAACACGCAATCAAGTATCATTTTTGTTCAGCAGCTTGGTCGTGGACTTCGTAAACATAAAAGTAAGGATTGCGTTACTATCATTGATTTTATTGGTAATTACAAAAATAACTATCTGATTCCAATTGCATTATTCGGTGATAAATCTATGAATAAAGATAATTACCGTCGTGAACTACGAGAACCAAACATCTTGAGTGGTTTAACAACCGTGACCTTTGAGGAAGTTGCTAAGGAACAAATCTTCAAATCGATTACAAACACGGTTCTATCTAACATGAAAATTCTCAAAGATGCCTATACTGATCTTGAAAATAAACTTGGTAGAACGCCTATGCTAATCGATCATTTAACCTTTGATAATATTGATCCAATAGTATTTTTCAACAATAATAGCTTCAAAAACTATGCGGATGTTATTAACAAATTTTCAAATAAGACAATAGAACTCACTGATACCGAGAGTAACTGGTTGAGTTTTATCACATTTGAACTTCTTCCTGGTAAACGAAAACATGAGCTTCTTCTACTTCAGGAACTTATCAAAAAGGGTGAAATCTCAAAAGATAAGTTTATTAAGATTTTGGAAACAGAACAATTATCTACTAAAGACTCAATTATCTCTTCTGTTAAGAATGTACTAAGTCTTCAATTTCTTAAATCTCAAGAGGTAAAAAAATTCGGCACAGAACCTCTGGTCACTCTAGAAAAAATGTTTATAAGCTCAATCCTGAGGTCATAGATAGTTTTAAAAACTCCGATTTCACCTTGCTCTTTAAGGATGTTATTGAGGCAGGACTATATAAAACAAATGATTATCCTGAAATATTTACAATCGGTCAAAAATATTCTCGTCGTGATGTCTGTAAACTTCTGAACTGGTTTAAAGATGAACCCCCACTTAACATCGGTGGCTATAAAATAGACAAGAATACTAACACTTGTCCAATCTTCATCACCTACCATAAGGATGATGAAATCAGTGATACTATCAAATACGAAGATGAGTTATTAAACGAGACTACTCTTAAGTGGTTTTCTAAAAACAAGCGTACACTTGAGTCTCCAGATGTAAAAACAATTATCAATTCCCCTGAAAATGGATTAGACCTAAAATTATTTATTATTAAAGATGATGCTGAGGGTGGCGATTTCTACTATTTAGGTGACTTGACCATCGTGCCATCTACTGTTGAAGAATTAGTACGCCCACTGGAAAGTGGTAATGAAAGTATTGTTACTATGAATTTCAAACTAGATAATCCTGTCCCTGACACTCTTTATCGTTACATAACTAATAAATAAGAGCACCACATAAGTGATGCTCTTATTTTGATAACAATTCTACAGCTGGTCTATCTACAGGTGCCCAATTCAAAGTTTTCAAGCGACTTGGCTCTAACCAAACTGAATCCTGATGCTCCAACAAATCTAGATTTCCACAAACCAGTTTAGCATGAAAGGTCTTCATAACAACAGTTCCAAAATCATAATCATAGGAGGCCTCATTGACAAACGAAATAATCTCAATCTTGGAATTTAGTTCTTCATAAATCTCTCGAATCAAAGCTTCTTCAGGTGATTCTCCTTCTTCCAACTTACCACCAGGAAACTCCCAGTATCCACCCAAGCTTTTTCCTTCTGGTCGTTGGGCACAAAAGATTTTACCATCTTTTTCGATGGCTGCTGCCACAACATTAATGATTTTTTTAGACATGTAACATTCCTCCAGATAGTATTCTAACAAAAAGCTATCACGACAAGCAAACTTAAATTTGTTATTTAAAAATGTTTCTCTCATCTCGAGAGAAGCATTTTCTTATTTCCAAAATTTTACTTTTGAAGCTGCTACCCAAACTGATAGACTGGCTAGAGCTGTTACTGCATAGATAGCGTATTGTTTCGCAGGATAAAGCCATGCTTTATTTTCTTCATGCCAATGAGACTTCCAGAGACCGATGTAATTTTCTGTTATTTCAGGATTTTTAAGGCACTCCATGTAATTTGCAGGTAAATTGTCTGGTTGATTCGTTTGTATGTTAATGATATAAATCACCAAAACAACCGCAATGACAGCTAAGAGTTTCAAAGCAATCTTTTTCTTGGCTGTTAGTTGAAATGCTTTCAATTATTTTTCTCCCCAATATAGTAATATATGTACTCCTATACTTTAGTATAAAAAGTAGGGATACAACATTAATGATTAAAAAGTCAAAACATTTCGAAATCCTTGCACATCTTCCTCATTGTGATATAATAAAATTGTCAATCTGCACAGAGATAAAGCTATTTCTGTGCAGATGTGACTTAGAAAGAGGTGTTTATGAGAACTTTAAAAAAGGTTTCTCTTGCTGAGGTAAATCAATCGATTGATACACCCAATCATAATCGTTTTTGGCAAAACCTTAAGGCTTTCTTGGGACCTGGGGCACTTGTGGCCGTGGGATACATGGATCCAGGGAACTGGATTACCAGTGTTGTCGGTGGGGCGACCTACAAGTACAGTCTGCTCTTTGTCATCTTAATTTCTTCTTTAATCGCTATGCAGTTGCAACAAATGGCTGGAAAATTAGGGATTGTAACCCAGATGGACTTGGCCCAAGCTACCGCCTTTCATTCGCCCAAATGGTTGCGATACACACTTTGGGTAGTCCTTGAGCTAGCCTTAATGGCCACGGACTTGGCTGAGGTGCTTGGTTCTGCCATTGCACTTAACCTGCTCTTTGGTATTCCAATCATGGTTGCCATTCTGGTTACAATCTTAGACGTCTTCCTACTACTATTAATCATGAAGCTAGGGTTCAAAAAAATCGAGGCTATCGTTTCAACCTTAATTTTGACAATCTTGGTTATCTTTGTCTATCTGGTAGCCTTGTCTGAACCGAGTATTACGGGGATTCTCGAAGGCTATCTCCCTACACCAACTCTCTTTGGACATTATGCTGCTGGACATACCAACCACCAGTTGACCTTGGCACTCGGGATTGTTGGGGCGACCGTTATGCCACATAACCTCTACTTGCACTCGTCCTTGTCTCAAACGCGTAAGGTTGACCATTCTAATGATGACGATGTGACAAAAGCTGTCCGTTTCATGAGCTGGGACTCAAACATCCAGCTAACCTTGGCCTTTGTGGTGAACTCCCTCCTCTTGATTTTGGGGGCATCCCTCTTCTTTGGTCACGCTTCTGATATTTCAGCCTTCTCACAAATGTACAATGCTCTTCAGGACTCTAAGATTGCCGGTGCAGTAGCTAGTTCAACACTTTCAACTCTCTTTGCCTTGGCTCTCTTAGCTAGTGGGCAAAATTCCACCATTACAGGAACCTTGACTGGTCAGATTGTCATGGAGGGTTTCCTCCACATGAGGTTGCCACAGTGGGTTATTCGTTTGTTCACACGTCTCTTTGCCCTACTACCTGTCATCATTGTAGCCATTCTCTACGGCGATCAAGAAAAGACTCTGGACCAACTCTTGGTTTACTCACAAGTTTTCCTTTCACTTGCCTTGCCATTCTCCATTTTCCCTTTGATTTACTATACTTCTAAGAAATCGCTTATGGGAAAACACGTCAATGCCAAGTGGAATACCTACCTCGGTTATGCCATCGCTATTGTCCTAACCATTCTCAATCTCAAACTTATCTTTGATACGTTTTAAAAAAAAACAAGGCTAGCACCATGCTGACCTTGTTTTAGTTTTTGAAGGCGTCAACGAGAACTTGGAATTCTTCGTTACTAAGGGTAATTCCCTTGCCCATCTTGGTGTGGTCTGGACTCCAAGTGCGGATATCGTACTTGGCTGGTGCTCCGTTAAAGCTCACACGATTAAGCTCCTTAGTCCATCCCTTATCATTCTCAGACAATACCAAGAGTTTTTCTTCAATTTCAAATGAAAATTCTGCCATTTGCTTACCTCCACTAACTTTATTCGTTTTTTTCCTGTGAAAATTTCAGGATTTAGCAAAAAGTTATCCACAAAATTTTACCTTTCATGCTATAATTATTTTATCAAGAAACGAAGGAAATGACCATGATAAACTTCTTAGAATCGGTAAAGCATCAGCTTCATCAGTTTGTGGAAACAGGTCACAGCAAACCTGTCCACCTAATGCAAAATTATCTTATTAATGATATCTATCATGCTATTGATAATAAACAAATGGTCATGCTGGCTTCTAATCATAGGACCTATAAGGGCTACATCAATCGTTATGACAGCCAACGTCAAGCTATCTTTATCGAGCAGGACAAAGTTATCAGTATGATTGAACTAAAAGACATTAAACGTCTAAAAATCATAGCTCAACGAGGTTAAGTATATTAGTTAACCTCTTTTTATTTTTGGGTTGACTAATATAGTAGGTCTTGGTATGATAAGTTAACTATCAAATCGCTCGAGGTTAACTCAAATGGCACAAAATCGGACACTATCCCTTATTCTTCCAGCTTTTGGTGCTGCTATTATTGCTGCACTGGCTCAAATCATCATTCCGATTGGGGCAGTTCCCATTACTCTACAGAACTTTGCTATAGGACTTGTGGCTGCTGTTTTTAAACCGAGGGAAGCTACTCTTTCTGCTATCCTCTATCTTATTCTTGGCGCTATTGGTTTACCCGTTTTCGCAGGAGGTGGCGGTGGGCTTCAATCCTTCTTTGGTCCTTCAGCTGGCTATCTTCTTGCCTATCCTTTTTTTGCTCTTGTCACATCAGCACTAACCCATGCTAAGACCCCTATCTGGAAAAGCTTTTTGGCTTTTGTTTTGGGAGATGCGCTTGTCTTTGTCGGTGGTATCCTTAGCCTGCACTTTCTTGGAAAGATGGGTTGGTCTGCAGCTGTGGCGATCGGTTTGACACCCTTTATCATTCCCGACCTCATTAAAGGTCTGATTGTTACTTTGGTGACTAAGCCAGTATTAAAAGCTCTAAAAAATCATAGCTACTTTAACTAAAGAAAAAAAGATTGAAGACTTTGTTCCTGTGAACAGAATCTTCAATCTTTTTATTTTTCAAAATAAATATCATAATGCTTTGAACAAGCTAGGTTGAAAGCACTGTGACAATTAGGACAAGCTATTGCCTCTTGATACTCCTCAATAACCATCTCATGCTGATAAACACCACAGATAAGGACCTTGTCCTGCTTGAGATGACAAGGATAAGCTCGAAAGCTATGTTCCTCCAAGCTATCATGACACTGATAACAAGCATAATACTTCAGACAATCGAAGCATTTTAGGGCAACAATATCTAGCTCTGTGTGATAATGCTGGCACCTGCTCTCATTATCTACTAAGAGACCATATATTTTTCTCGTCATTAGACACGAACAGTCTTACTTGAACCATCTTTTTGGTAGAGATTAATCAAACCTTCTTTAGTTGAACGAATCATATCACCAGGTTTAACTTCTTGTGGCACGGTAATAGTAAGAAGTTCCATTGGGTTTGGTGCACGATCAATCTTATTACCATTAGCATCGTGAAGATCTTTGATCTCACACTCGAAATGACGGAAGCCTGGTCCGTAGAATTCAACGTGGTCACCTTCGAGGATAACATTACGTTGACGGATCGTAGCTGTCATAGTTACTGGGTCAAAATCTACTACTTCACCAACAAATTTGTATTGTGGAATCTTACGACGGGCACCAAAGAGTTGCTCGTTTTCTGTTGGAGTCTTGTAATAAAAACCTGTTGCCAATTCACGTTGGGCAACTTTCCAAAGCTCGTTAACCAAATCATCTTTAATAGCATAAAAGGCTTCTGCACTTTCCATGTAAGCATCACAGGCCGCCTTGTAACAGTTGGCAACTGTTGATACATAATGGACAGATTTCATACGACCTTCGATTTTCAGGCTATCAACACCATTATCGATAAGGTCCGGGATGTTTTCAATCATACACATGTCAACAGCTGACATTGAGTATTCTTCAGGAACTTCACCGTGAATACTCTTTCGCTCTTGGCCGAATGGCATGTCGTAAAGGTCATATTTCCAACGGCATGACTGTGAACAACCACCACGGTTGGCATCACGATCTGACATGTGGTTAGAAAGGGTACAGCGACCTGAGTATGAGATACACATAGCACCATGGACAAAGGCCTCAATTTCAAGGTCCGTACGTTTACGGATTTCAGCTAATTCTTCCATAGTAACCTCACGTGCTAAAACAACACGAGTCAAGCCATACTGTTTCCAAAAATGAAACGTTTCAACGTTTGTCGCAGATGCTTGCGTTGACAAGTGGATGTTAAGGCCTGGAGCATAGGTTGAACAGATTTCAATCAAGGCTGGATCAGATGCAATAACGGCATCGAGTCCCATATCACGCAATTCACGGAACCACTCACCTGCACCTTTTTCATTTCCTTCATGGGTAACCATGTTAGAAGCAACGTGCACGTCAACGCCACGAGCGTGAGCGTATTCGATACCTTCACGAAGTTCATCCATGGTAAAGTTTCCAGCACGGCTACGCAAACCATAGGCTTGTCCACCAACGAAAACAGCATCTGCGCCGTAATTTACAGCAACTCTCAATTTTTCCAAAGTCCCAGCAGGTACCAGTACCTCTGGGCGTTTTTTAGTTGTAGTCATAATTTCTCCAATTTGCAAGATTGTCGATTTTAGTTTTTAGGATAGATCCTTCGTTCCCTGAAAATGGAAAACTCTCAACCGAGGGAGGACGTAATTTTATTTTACACGGTCAGGTTCATAATCATAGAAACCTGTGTCCAAACCACGGTTGGCTGGGTGTAATTTATGAATGGCTTCATCGAAGAGGAAGGCTTGATCCTGTGAAAATTCTCCAGCCTCGATGAGGTCACGAGCCTTCACAAAATATTCGGTAATTTTTACGAAGTTTTCACCTGGGCAATAAACACCGTCCAACTTCCAGTGGTCAAAACCATGCTCAACGAGTTCTGAAAGCTTAGTCATCATATCCAGGTCATTATTGGCAAAGATATGTGTTCCATGCAAATCTTCATAGACTGAGTAGTGAGAATCTGGATCTCCAGGTTCAGAAAGAAAGAGGTCACGTTCTTTGGTAACAGCTTCATCCGTTTTGATAAAGTTGTAGTAGTTTTGAAGAAGTGGTCGTTTTGAGTGGTGAATGATACTTGCCCCGTAAACCAAAACCTCTGCTGGAATTTGAAGATTTTCAGCCATGATGAAGAGTTCCGCAGATGGAATCTCACGGGCCAAAACAGCTTCAGATGCTCCTGCCTGTTTGCCCCAGAAATTAATCTGACGGCTAGAGGTTACCATGGTTGAAGCATCATAAATCATTTTGAAGGGACGTTTATCACGGTTACAGATGTAGAAAACTCCTGCATCACCAACCGTGATATAATCTGCTTTAATTTCTTCAAGAAAATCAAGGTAGTCAGGAAGAGCATCCATCATACTTTGGTGCATGAGGGCGTTAACTGCAACAGTTAACTCTTTACCTGACTCATGTGCCAGCTCTGCAATTTTTCGCATTTCTGCGAATGAAAAAGGCTTAGGCAAACGAAGGCCAAAAGTTTTTTCGCCGATGTAAATACGATCTACGCCAAGTTCTAGGAGCTCACGTGCCTGCTCATAGCTCTCAGCTGTCGCTGTAATCACTATTTTTTTCATAATTCATATTATAGCACAAATTGATTGATTTTTTTAGAACTTTTAGGTTTTGTTAAATCATATTTTGATATTTAAAAATAGTTTTATAATACTAGAATTTCAAAAAAACTTTGCAATATAAACTTTTTATGGTATTATTAAAAAGATTGTAACTAGTGAAATACTGACTCAGTCTTTTAGCCTACACAAAATAGTGATTTAAGTAGTTTATATAGAAAGGAGGCAGCAGACATGGCTGACAACTTACACCGTCAATTTGATCACATCGAAGATTTCGAGATTGAACGTCGTCAAACGACCAATTATCAAGACGATCAAGGTCTAAATAGTAATAGTATTAAACTACAAGATATGATTTTCTTTGGACGTGTCTCAAGCTTCTGTGTTTCAACAGTCCTAGTTGCCTTCCTTTTCTTGGTAGCACAGGTAGCTACCTTCTGGGCCTTCTTCTGGGCAATTACCATTAGCGCCATTGGTCAGTTAGGCATTTATGTCCTAATCGAATATCTTAAAGCAAAAGAACGTTGACTAAGGAGTCAACGTTCTTTTTAGTTTGATTCTGCTACTTCTTCAGAGATATCCTTGATATCAATGAAGATATCATCAACGATAGCTTTTGTTTCTGCTTTAACATTGGCTTGCTCAGGTGTTACTTGAGCTGTTTTTTCCTTGATGAGTTCAAAGCTCTCTTTTGCAAAGTCAGCAACTTGAGCTGTTTTTTCTTGAACGGCTTTTGTCAAATCAGTTGCAGTGATGTCGCCATTTTCAAATTTTGTTTTATAATCTTGGAAAGTATCGACTGCTAATTCTTTATAGTCGCTAACTTTTTCCACTACTTGATTTTGGTAAGCTTTAGGATCTTCTTTGAATGAAGCGATTTCCTCATCAATACGTGCTTTAACTGCTTTACCTTTTTCAGTTGTAAAGAAATACGCTGCTGCAGCTCCAGATGCTGCACCAATAATTAGGGTGTTTAGAAATTTACTCATGAAAAGACCTCCTTATTTTTTCTTGTCTTTTTTACCAAATAGTTTTGAAGCAACCTTGCCGATAGCAAAAGCTGAGCCTGCTTTACCGACACTTGCTCCTGCTGCACTTGCCTTAGCAGCGAGGTGACGAGCTCGAGTATTCAAGTCAGAAACACTTTCTGAAAGATCAGCTACTGCTACAAAGAGAGGATCAATCGTTTGAACTTTTTCATTAACATCTTCAACCAAGACATTAGCCTTAGCCAAAATTTCATTTGTTTGGTGAAGTGTTACGTTAATATCTGTACGAAGAACCGCAACTGTTTCTTCAACTTCTTTGACAACACGACGTGTGCGAAGTAAAGTTGGGATTAATGCAATTAGAAACGCAGCAAGTGCGATTGCGATAATAAGAAATGCAATTTCTACCATAGTTTTAGACTCCTTTGACCTGTTTAAAAGGTTAACAAAAAAACTGAATGTTTGACTCCTGCCTCGTATGACCTTTGTTATTATAATTTTCACTTCATTATAACAAAGTCTGAACAGTATGACTAGTTTTTCATTTTATAATCTGCTTTTTGACGTTGTTTACGGAAATATAAGAGGACAGCTCCAAGGATAATGATGGAAATGCTGACCCATTGTGAGACACGCAAGCCGACAAACATAAGACTATCCGTACGCATGCCTTCAATGACAAAGCGTCCAAGTCCATACCAGATAAGGTAAAATGAAGTCACATCTCCCTGTCGCAATCCCTTATTAAAATATCGTAGTCCCAGAATAATGCTAAAACCAACTAAATTCCATAGGCTTTCATAAAGGAAGGTAGGTACACGGTAGCTTCCATCAATAAACATCTGCTGACGGATAATTTCTGGAAGATAATTCAGTTGACTAACTGCTTTTCCATAGGCCTCTTGATTGACAAAATTTCCCCAGCGACCGATGCTCTGAGCTATCATGACCCCAGGGGCCGCAATATCTAGAAAATCTAAAACCGCTATAGCATGACGTTTGGCAAACCAATAAAGGACAGCTGCACCAGCAATCAAGCCACCATAGATAGCAATTCCACCATTCCAAATCGCAAAAATTTCCGATGGATTTTGGCTGTAATAAGACCACTGAAAAATCACATAGTAGAGCCTAGCACCAACAATGGCTATAGGAAAGGCTAAGAGAATAAAATCTAAGATATGCTCAGGATTGATTCCCTTTTCAGGAGCCAAACGCTGAGCCAGATAAACTGCAAGCAAAAGACCAGATACAATACAGATAGCATACCAATGAATACTGATTGGACCAAGTCTTAGAGCAATTGGATCAATAGTAGCTAACATTAGTCTTCACCATTCTTACTAATGAGGTCAGTCAAACGGTCCTTAAAAGTTTTGGTTGCATCATATCCCATTTGCTTAGCACGATAGTTCATTGCTGCAGCTTCTATAACGACTGACACGTTACGTCCTGTCTTAACAGGAATGCGGATACGTGGAATCTTAACGCCCTGTAATTCAATCTCTTCATTGCTATTTCCAAGACGGTCAAAGACCTCGTCATTTTCAAAATGCTCAAGACATATGCACAACTGAACTTGAGATGAATCACGGACAGCACTAGCTCCGTAAAGACTCATAACGTCAATGATACCAACCCCACGGATTTCAAGAAGATGGAGAAGAATTTCTGCAGGTTCCCCCCAGAGAGTTCCCTCATCCTTAGCATAGACATCTACACGGTCATCAGCAACTAGACGGTGGCCACGTTTCACCAACTCGAGCGCTGTCTCACTCTTACCGATACCAGAGTCCCCTTGAATAAGAACACCCATCCCGTAGATATCTACCAGAACACCATGGACACTAGTACGTTCAGCTAATTGAGAGTTGAGATACCAAGACATGTCACCTGAAAGTGATGATGTAGAGTTGCGTCCTTGAAGAACTGCTACACCATTTTCCTTAGCAGCTTGAAGCATCTCTTCTGGAATCTCAAGACCACGCGCCACGATAACAGCTGGAGTTTCCTCTCTAAATATATTAGCAAAAACAGAATAACGGTTATCAGCAGTCATGGTTTTAAGGTAGGTCCACTCCTTCATCCCAACCAACTGAAGTCGTTCTGGTGAATAATAGTCAAAATAACCCGCCATTTCTAAACCAGGACGAGAGATATCAGCCGTTGTTATCGCTTTTGCCAAAAGCTCCTCATTCCCATAGACAACCTTAAGTTTAAGCTTATCAACCAACATTTTAACAGTTACTGTCATGTTATTTCCTCCGATTATTTACTAGTTTCATTGTATCATAAAAAGGTTTTCAATGCGGTTCGCAAAGCAAAAAAAAAGACCTATGACTAACACTAAGGTCAATCATAGATCTTTTCTGTTATCATTTACTCACCATTTCCACTCGTCTTCTACAGGTTCAGCGTTTTTACGTTTTCTTCCATCCTTAAGTTTTATTTCGGGATAAATATCCTCTTTATAAGGAAGGATGAGGGCTAAAACTAAGTATAAGAAGATTCCAAACTGCGTGGAAACCATGAGAATAATAGCTAAGACACGAGCCAAAGTGAGGTTCCAGCCAAATTTATCTGCCAAACCTGCAAGAACACCGGCGACGAGTCTATTTTTTCGTATCTTATAAAAGCGATTTGGCATGGTTTTCTTCTCCTATCATTTCGTTGATATCATTGTATGATTTTTTGAGACAAAAAAAATCAGTCCTAGGACTGATTTAGAAAAATGAGTTTGCCTTGGCACAAACCGCATCCAAATTTCTGTGTATTGACACGGCGTTTGCGACGGTAAGTGTGACCACAAGATTGGCACTGATAAAGGAAGTAATTTTCTGCCTGGTTTCGCATTTTGGGGGCGTACCTAAGGCCATCCACCCTAGCTAGTAGGTCCTTGAAATCTCTATCCCCATGTTTGCAGCCCTTCCCTTGAAAATAAAGGTGGTAGTGACAGAGTTCATGACGGACGATTTTCCGAAAGGTCTCGAGGCCGTGTTCTTCATAAAGTTTCGGATTGAAATCTAAGTGTCCATCCTTGGGGAAGAAACGACCTCCAGTGGTCCTCAGGCGCTTGTTCCACAAGGCTTGATGCTTAAATTTCCAACCGAAATCTTCGATAGAAACTGTCTTAACATAATCAGTTAGATTCACGTGGACCCACCAAGGAAAGATTAAGCTTTTCGTGTTCTAAGTCAATTTTTGACACCCATACTGTAACTAAATCCCCAACAGAAACCACTTGGCTTGGATGGTTAACAAAACTCTTACTCATCTCAGAGATATGGATAAGACCATCCTCATGGACACCGATATCCACAAAAGCACCAAAGTCCACAACGTTACGTACTGTTCCTTCAAGTTTTTGCCCCACCGACAAGTCTTTGAGCTCAAGAACATCCTGGCGAAGTACCGGTGCTTCAAAATCATCACGCAAGTCTCGACCTGGTTTTAAAAGGTCAGCAATGATATCTTTAAGGGTTTCCTGACCAAGCCCTAGCTCTTCTGCTGTGTCTTTAAGATTAAGAGCCTTCAATTTTGCCTTAGCAGAGTCGTCCAAATCTGTGATGTCTAACTGCTTGAAGAGAGCCTTCACCGCTGGATAAGACTCTGGGTGGACTCCCGTATTATCCAAGATATTTTTAGCGTTTGGAATACGGAGGAAACCGGCGGCTTGTTCAAAGGCTTTGGCACCAAGACGTGGGACCTTCTTAATTTCATCACGTGATGTAAACTCCCCATTTTCCTCACGGTAGGCAACAATATTTTCTGAGATAGTCTTGTTGAGACCTGAGACATGTGACAAGAGAGTACTACTTGCTGTATTGACATTGACACCAACCTGGTTAACCACGGTATCAACGACGAAATCAAGATTTTCAGAGAGTTTCTTCTGGCTAACATCGTGCTGGTATTGGCCTACTCCGATTGATTTGGGGTCAATCTTAACCAATTCCGCCAGAGGGTCTTGAAGACGACGGGCAATGGAAATAGCAGAGCGCTTTTCGACCGTCAAGTCTGGGAACTCATGACGGGCCAACTCTGAAGCAGAGTAGACTGAGGCACCACTTTCATTGACAATGACATAAGAGGTCTCTGGGAAATCTTTGAGGACTTCTGCCACAAAGGCTTCACTTTCACGGCTGGCTGTTCCATTTCCGATAGCAATAATCTCAATAGCATGCTCTTTGATAAGGTCAGCCAAGTCTTTCTTAGCTTGAGCAATCTTAGCTTGACTTGCTGGAGCAACTGGATAGATGACCTGAGTTGTAATCAGTTTCCCTGTTTGGTCAACGACGGCCAATTTAGCTCCTGTACGAAAGGCTGGGTCAAATCCAAGTACCATCTTTCCTTTAAGTGGTGAGACTAGGAGAAGGCTTCGAAGATTTTGAGAGAAAAGATTAATGGCTCCATCTTCTGCTGCTTCAGTCAACTCACTACGGATACGACGCTCCATAGCTGGAATGATTTTCTTCTTGAGCGACTGGTTGATGACTTCCTCAATATAATCATTTTTTTGCTTGAAACGGGCACTGTAAAAACGATGCATTTTCTCAAGATTGTGCTTAAAGTTTACCTTGATAACGCCTAATTTCTCACCACGGTTAAGGGCCAGAGTACGGTAACCTTGGAGTTTAGACACCTTATCCGCAAAATCATAGTAAATCTTGAAGGTTTCCTTTTCATCCAGAGATTGATCCTTTAGGATCGAAGTGATCTCACTATTGTTCCAGATTTCGTTGTATGTCCAAGAGCGCAAGCTATTGTCCTCAGAAAAGGCCTCAACCAAAATATCCACAGCACCCGCAAGGGCCTTGTCAGCTGTTGGAAAGGCTTCGGATGTCAACTTTTCAGCTTCATCTTTGAGGTTTGAACTATTTTGCAAGATAAGACGAGCCAGTGGAAAAAGGCCTGCTTCACGGGCAATAGTCGCTTTAGTGCGGCGTTTTTCCTTATAGGGAAGGTAGAGTTCTTCCACGTCTGCCAACTTTTCAGCCGCTTCGATGGCTGCCTTGAGTTGGTCAGTCAATTTGCCCTGAGCCTCAATCTTTGCCAGAACCGTTTCCTTGCGGTCTTGGAGGGCTGTCAAAGACTTATCCATATCAATGATAGCCTTGATTTGCGTTTCATCCAGATTTCCGGTTTTTTCCTTACGGTAACGGGCGATGAAGGGAATGGTATTACCTTCTGCGGTCAATTCCAAAACGGTTTCAACTTGTTGTTTTTTTAGGCCCAATTCTTGAGCCAATGTCTCTAAATTTCGATTTTCCATAAACTCTATTATACCACGATAGGAGGTATGCTTGGGCAGAAAACCTTATAGATGAAGCGAGATTTTTTGAGCAAGAGGTAGTATAATAAGAGAGTAAACCTATTCTTAAGGCTATTTCTTTCGGAAAATAGATGCATCTTCCTTGAAGCAAAGCTTCTTCTACTGATTCCCTAATTTTCTGTCAGAAATGACGCCCTTAGTATCTTAATTAACTCGGAGGCTTTTTATGGCGGTTATTCAGAAAAAAACAAATGAACTTGAAAGCATGATGGCATCTTTTGCGGTTATCCCTGATTTTGAAAAGGCGGGAACTGATCCTAAGAAGGACAAACGTCTTCAAGAAGATAAGAAGAAATAAAAGTTATGGCTATTTTTCATCAACTACCAGATAGCGTTTTTCAGCTTCTGGCAGTTTTTCTATCTATTATTATCGAAGCCCTGCCCTTTGTTTTACTGGGAAGTATCGTGTCTGGCTTTATCGAAGTCTTCTTGACTCCTGAAAAGGTCCAAAACTTCCTGCCGAAAAACAAGGTCCTGGCTATTCTCTTTGGAACCCTAGTCGGCTTTATTTTTCCTTCTTGTGAATGTGGGATTGTTCCCATTATCACGCGCTTTTTAGAGAAAAAAGTGCCTAGCTATACGGCTATTCCTTTCATGGCAACGGCTCCTATCATCAATCCAGTCGTTCTCTTTGCGACCTATATGGCCTTTGGGAACTCTTGGTACTACGTGATTTTACGTTTTCTCGGAGCTTTCTTGATTGCCATGATTTTGGGAATTTTGCTCGGCTTTGTGGTGGATGACCAGATACTCAAGGACAAGCGTAAGTCTAATCATGTTCATGATTATAGTGGGTTATCAGCTGGTAAGAAAATCTTTCAGTCCTTGGTTCATGCTGTCGATGAATTTTTCGACACTGGGCGTTACCTGATTTTCGGGAGCTTTGTGGCTGCAGGGATGCAGACCTACCTCCCTACCCGAATCCTAACGACCATCGGTCATAATTCGGTGACAGCCATCCTCATCATGATGCTCCTGGCCTTTATCCTCTCACTTTGTTCTGAGGCGGATGCCTTTATCGGAGCTTCACTACTCTCTAGTTTTGGAGTGGCACCAACAGTGGCCTTCCTCATCATCGGTCCTATGGCTGATATCAAGAACTTGATCATGATGAAACACCAGTTTAAGACACGCTTTGTCGGGCTCTTTGTGGGAACCGCAAGTCTGGTAACAGTCATTTACTGTCTAGTATTGGGGGTGATTTAATGTTACGTTTTCTCATCTTATCTGGGTATTTTGAGCTCGTCATGTACTTGCAAGTTTCTGGCAAGCTCAACCAGTACATTAATATCCACTACTCCTACCTGGCTTACATTTCCATGGCGCTTTCCTTCATCCTCGCTTTGGTTCAACTCATCGTTTGGATGAATAAAATAAAGGTTCACTCGCATTTGTCAGGTCGAGTGGCCAAGGGAGCCAGCATCGTTCTCTTGGCATTTCCAGTTCTCACTGGGCTCTTAGTGCCAACGGTGACCCTGGATGCCAATACTGTATCAGCTAAAGGTTATCATTTTCCACTGGCGGCAGGGAGCGATCCTAATCAGGCCAATCAAGAGGGAACGACTATCCAGTACTTAAGGCCGGACACCAGCTCCTACTTCACCTCCTCAGCTTATGAGAAGGAAATGACCAAGGAGCTAGCCAAGTACAAGGGACGTGAGACCATCCAGATTACCACGGAAAATTACATGGAAGTCATGGAGCTCATCTATCTCTATCCAAACGATTTCGTGGGTAAGAAGGTCACCTATACCGGATTTGTTTACAATGACCCACAGACCAAGGGATATCAGTTCATCTTCCGTTTCGGTATTATCCACTGTATCGCCGATTCAGGTGTTTACGGACTGGCAACGACAGGAAGCGACCAAACCTTTAAGGATAATACCTGGGTAACAGTCACTGGTACCATCACTGTGAATTATTATCAAAACCTTAAACAGAGCCTCCCTATCCTTAATTTGACTGAGATTAAAGAGGTTAGTCAGCCTGACAATCCTTATGTTTATCGTGTATTTTAAAAAGCCAAGTTCAATTGAACCGGCTTTTTATGTTGAATCAAACTGTACAGCTACTTAAATCTTGAGAGTACAAAAACGTATGATGTCTGCTCTTGGATCGGTAACAGGTTGTACAGTTACTTAAATCTTGAGAGTACAAAAACAGCTAGTGAAGTCAAATACGTTAATGGAATGTTGTACAGTTACTTAAATCTTGAGAGTACAAAAACAAGAGTCTATCGAACATTTACGAGCTGATAGTTGTACAGTTACTTAAATCTTGAGAGTACAAAAACTATTCCTATGTTAATTTTTAATGCCATTTTGTTGTACAGTTACTTAAATCTTGAGAGTACAAAAACTTTGTGTGACTTGCATATTTTTCACCTATTGTTGTACAGTTACTTAAATCTTGAGAGTACAAAAACATATACACACCTCTTTCAACAGATACATCCGTTGCACAGTTACTTAAATCTTGAGAGTACAAAAACTCTAATTTTTTTAAGGAAAGGAGGAAATAAGTTGTACAGTTACTTAAATCTTGAGAGTACAAAAACTCAGTCCTGCGTATTTGTACTTACCACTCAGTTGTACAGTTACTTAAATCTTGAGAGTACAAAAACCATAAGCTCCTTGTTTAACACCCATAATCAGTTGTACAGTTACTTAAATCTTGAGAGTACAAAAACCAGTAACTTTAGTTGTTGTGTTGGTCGTTGGTTGTACAGTTACTTAAATCTTGAGAGTACAAAAACTTATATCTATATCTAGAATATTTCTTTCTTGTTGTACAGTTACTTAAATCTTGAGAGTACAAAAACCTATTTTGTAATTACCCAAAGTATAAAAAGTTGTACAGTTACTTAAATCTTGAGAGTACAAAAACCTCAAATGAAATTTTGACGTTTTTATACCCACATAGTGATTATAAAATCAATAACTGTCCTTGTCAATCCTTACTTTCTAAAAATTTATGTAATAGTTCCTTATCAGGTGTCTGAGAATATCTTATACGGTAACTAAAATGAAACAACTGATTTAGGATATTCAATATTACTGAATCAACAAGTGAGAGACTAGGTTGTCTCAGCATTTTTGTCAATAAATAAGGTGTCACAGTTTCTAAAGACATCCTAAAACCTTCTCTCGTCGGAAAATCATTACTTGGATAATATTTCATTACCCTTTCATACATAAACTCAACATCATACAAATGCTCCACCTGGTCAGATAAAATATTGACGAACCTACTATTTTCTTCATCAATTTTTAAATAGCCTTGGTCACTAGGAAACAAAATAAAGGTTAGGTATGGATACTTCTTGACCAAATGACAGATTTGCCTATAAAAAATAGTATAAGATTCTTCTGAGATAAAGCCATCAATATTTTTTAGCACAATGAGATACTTCTCTGTTGTTTGTGAAAGAAGATGGTCTAACATTTCTAAAAAGAGGGATAGTTTATCAATATTAGAAACCCATTCAAAAGATAGATTCTTGTTCTCAATGGCAAAAAATGGGCTAAAATTTTTTGTGAGTAGTTGGTCTAGTGTTAGAGGGAGATTCTCCAAATGGTATTCTACCTGTCCACAGTTTAAGTTTATATGCCGATTCATTGCCCTTTCTATAAGCTCTACTTGTTCATTAATTTTCTCCAAATGGCCTACAATATCAACTTGATTGATATTTTTACTAAGGTAAGCGTGGGCAAGTGTTCCTTTCTTGTATTCCATCTGCTCCAGTAAATCCTTAAAACTTGAAATGTCGATATAGTGATAGCTACTTCGCTTCACTATTTCTCCAGACTCATCAAGTATAGTAGGTTCCTCATAATCAAAAATACTTAAGTCCTCACTTGAGTATTTTTTTCCGCCAAAATACCAGCTCAAAATTTGCCAAATATAATATTTGAGTTCATTATTTTGACCAACAATTTGTGTGATTGCACCAATATTTAATTCAATACGTTCTTTGTAAGGATGTTGTACAAAATATTTCATATAACCACCAACTTATTATCACTGACGATTTCTTCTTGCTTAGTTTTACCACCTATAATTAATGTCATCTCTGAAAATTGCTTTTCAGTAACCGCCAAAAGTCTCACATTTCCAGCAGGCAGATTGCTCATCTTTAACTTCTTATAAAATTTATTTGCAAAGCTTCTATTAGGACAAGTGCGATAGTAGACCGAAAATTGTAACATTTCAAACCCATTTGAAATTAATTCTTTACGAAAATTACGATAAATTCTTTTTTCATCCTTGGATTCCATTGGTAAATCAAAAAAACATAATAATCTCAACGCTTCATACCTCATCTTATTTTCTCCACTCTAAACTTGATACTACTGGGCAGTGGAATTTACTGCTATCTTTTTCCGAAATATATTTGATAAAGCCTTTGACATATTTGTCCATAGCAACTGTCACTGAACAGGTCTCTTTGCCATATTTGATTTTAGCATTGAGTAAATCTGTCAATCCCAACCTATACTCATACTTAAGGAATTCCTGATCTCGTAGATTATCATATACCCAAACATCTACAATCTGTCTAAATGGCTCCATCAAGTCGTCAACCAAATTAAACTGATTGTATTCATTTTTATGGAAGATTCCTAATAGGCCATTTAAACCATAACCCGCCACTATTCTAGCCATCTGAGCCCTCATGATAGCATAGCCATAGTTTAAACCAGCATTGATGACATCAGCTTCTTGCTGAGTTACTCTGACAAATTGTTTACCAAAGAGCTCATTAAAGTAGACCTTGGCAGCATGTCCCTCTCTATTCGTTCTATCACCAGGTTCTATCTGCTCTTTATAGTCTGAAAGTAATCTAATGTTGTCCAGACTTTTTTCAAACATGGCTAGGACATCCTCTTGGTTATTGATTTTATAATAAGTTACAATCTGCCATGCCTTGTCCTTTTGTTTCTGAGACCAATCCAGCTGTTCTTTCAAGCGCTTGTACGCTCTAAAGTGCCCATTTTGTGAGTGATAAATCCCTGTTGGTAAATGTTCATTATCACAAACAACTAAAGCAATATTATATTTACTTAAGGCACTTAATAGACGAAGGGTAACAACTGTATCCCCACCTTCTGCAACGATTATCGAAATATCACTTAGTGGCACCGTAAACTCTTGTCCCATCTTTTGCACTAATAAGTTATCAAGCTTTAAGCGCATCTTCTCGCTTTGACTGACATGTACAACTCTCCAAGTCATTTCTTCTCCTCTTTAAATAACGAAAACACCCTGCCATAAAATGACAGGGTGTTGATTTCGGCATGAAGCCTTATCTTTGTAGCTTCTGCAAGATTTAAGTAACTGTGTAAGGCGTCCCTTACACTATTATTATAGTATATGATAACTATAATTACAACACTTTCTAACAATTAATATTAAAAATCTAGCTTAGGCTTATCACCCTCATTTTTGATGATATGCTGATTTCCTAGGACATCTGTTCTTACTTTATAAATTGAAAGATTATCGATATTCAAATTTTTTTGTAATTGTGAGGAAGTGCTAGGTAAACTTCCAAAAATTCTCAGCTTTTCTCCCTTTTCAAAATGCTCCTTCTCATACGGTTTCAATTCTACTTTATTTTTTTCAAAAGATTTCGGATTATCTTTGCCTGTACGAGAATGAAATCTAAAAAGTTGCTTATTTCCCGCTTCAATATCAACGACAAGTATTAAATCATTCTTATAAAGGGTAAATTTAAATTCTGACTTTTCTGAAACTCCCTCTCTAATCCTTATTTCATTGTATTTACTGGAAGAAATCTCAGCTTTATTCTTACTTTTTTTATATGATATATCAGCATATTTCAATCCTAAAAACTCATATTTCATTGTTTCGTGATTAAAATAAACATCAGTCCTCCATGGATTAAGTTTACGCAATGCAACTATATTTTTACTATTTTTAGGAGTAATATCAATATGTCTACCTAAAAGGTTGTCATAATATTTAAAACTCTTGATTTCAGGACCATTACCTTTTTTACTATATTTACGAATATAGCCATGTTCTTCTTTATATTTTAGGAATGGATTACATGGCACTTCTTTCCCTTTTTCATTTATTTCCTTATTAGGATAGTTCTCTAAAATTGGTTCAATAACTTTCTCAAATGTTTGTGGGTCGTGATGATACATAAGGAATTTTGACTTATCCTTCTTATAAATCTTTATAAAAGCATCATAGCCAGCCTGTGTATAGATATCTTTTATTTTCCCCAAAGTATAAGTGTATTCTTTTTTCTCTTTATCTAATTTCGCTTTTCTTGTTGCATAAATGGTGGCATCTGATATTTTACGATTAAACTTAGAATCTACTTGATATGAGAATAAGATACTGTCTTCAAATTCTTTACTCTTCAATGTATCAACAAAATGTTGATAAGGGGCTTTGAACACAGATTCCTTGTACTCATCATCACTAATAAGTTCACCTGTTTCAATATCAAGGAATTGGTCTTCTGAATAACTTACAAGGGTATTCTTTTGTTTTTTCCACAAATTCAACTGACTTGAGGCGGCAATAATCAATGCATCGACAGCATGGTGATGATAAGTATCACGAGTCTTCTCAATTCCCCAATGGCGTCTCAATTGAGATGTAAATTGGCCACGAACCACGGAAACTTTTGTATCAATCTTGTGAGCTCTAAAGTGTTCTTGAAGGGCATTGAGGACAACTCTTGAAGCGTATCTTGTATCTACAAGATTTCGTTCAATAAATTTCTTTCGAACATCAAACTTTGAAATATCTTCTTCTGTAAGGAGGTATTCTTTTTTCTTGTTCGAAAGTGTTTTTGACTCACGTACAAAAGCTTTTAATTCACGGAAAGACCACGCATCATCCATACTATCTAAAGCCTGATAAGGTGTTCGTTGTCCTTTTTCTTGGTTAGCAGTTGCATAAACCAAAACCTTATTTGCAAGGCTATCATCGAATGTGATAGAAAGAGGTAAAATATGATCTACTTCAAACTGATTAGGATTATTTATCAAATCATGGATTGAGATTGTCTTACCAGTATAAAGGCAACGTTCTCCTTGCTGATGCCAAAGGCGGATTTTAGTCGCTAATTGCTTATGACCGTGGAAAACACTATGTGGTAATTCAGCCTTTCCATTATATTGGTTAGCAGCCTTAAGCATTGCTGCATCTTTTTCATCTTTGTTGGCTTTTTGAATCTTTTGAATAGCTTTCTTTTCATCATCTTCATTTGTTTCACGAGCCATTTCGATGACAATATTGTCAAAGTCTCCGTATTCTTTAATCGCCGCATTTACGATTTTTATAGCCTGGCGAACAGACTTAGCAACAACAGGATTATAGATTTCTTCAGTTAATAGTTTCTCATCTATATATTTTGTTTTATTTGAAGACGAAGTCGTTTTTTGTTTTCCAAGTCGTTTCAGGATAGTCATTTGCTCTTCTGACGTCTCATACAATTCTGGAATTAACTCCATCATCAGTTTGACAGAAAAATTATGCCATCCTTTTCCAAAAATGGAACTATTTGCTTTGCGGAATTGAACCAATTCGTCAACTTACTTCTGGCTAAAGCTACCATCAGCAAATTCATGTTCTAAGGCTTCTTGAATACCTTCCCTCTCAGTGTTTAATGTTAAGACATAGGCTAATTTATCAAGCGTTTCTCTATCCATTTGTTCAATATCTAAGGTTTCAAGCGTTTTCATTTTTCGATAGGCTTCGAAAGTATGAATCTCAGCCTTACCTGATTTGTCGATACGGTATCCCTTGATATCTGCAACATCACAAGAAAGTAACTTAGCGATATATTTAAAAAGTTTCGCTGGCCCCATTGCCTTTTCATTTTTGACATAATTAATGATTTGATTCTTCTGTTCTTTGCTCAACTTTTTGGTTTCAGTAGGAACTGTTAGATTGTTCAAATCATTTAGCAAATTGAATTCTTGAGCCGTGTAGGAAGCTTTTGCTGCTCTAAACTCGTCTGGATAAAATGTACATTTCCCAATTAGAATTCCAAAAATATTGTCTAAAGTTTCTCCACTCGTTCTGTAACGACCATAATCAGTCCGTGACTTTTCATTTCCGGGTCCATGATAATATTTCCGTTTTCCAGTTAAAATTTCGAGATAACGATTAATAAATTCATCTGTAATCTGTGGATTAAATTCTTGTTGAGTTTGCAGTATCCTTAAGGCTTCTGAACGATAAGCTGATGTTGGAAAGACATTAATCAAGCGATGTTTTTTGCCATCTTTCTCAACAGTAAAATCACCACGTAATTGACCATATGTTTGGTAGCGTTCCAACTGTATCTGTCCCGGTGTCTTAGTTTCTAATTGTTTACTATTTTCCTTAACAATTTGTGCATAGTCTCCTACTGATGAATTTCCGTCATCACTAGCATCATCGAGGTAACTAATCCCACGGTGTTTCACCATATTTTTAAGAGCGATAAACAGTTCTTCATTAGACAATTCATCGGTCAAGCCCTTAACTCGTAATTGATATGGGTTAAGATTAATTGAAATCTTCGTAAAATCGGTGATTAATCCACTTTCCTCAAATAGACGATTTAAACGAACTATACGATGTTTTTTACGTCGTATCAAGCGTCTTCCTTGACGATTCGTTCTACGTACTAGGTTATTTTCCGCTTGAGCTGCTGGGAAGATGCGTGAGTTTTTATGGATAATTTCTCCTGTCACTTTGTTAAGGATACCTACACCAACAGAACCTATACCGATATCAAGTCCTAAAACTAAGTCACTCATTTAATAATCTCCTTATGCTTTTTTCTAATATTTTACACTAATATCTGAAAGTTTACAACAGATTTTGTAAACGCTATAATCTATGTTTTAAAAAATCAATTTAATATCATTTTTATCTAAACAACGTTATTCACTTCATTCCGAAACCTAGAAAAAATATAAGTAGTCCTCCCTCTAACGACTTTGCTCATGTAAAAAACCAAGTCAGCTTAGACTTGGTTTTGGATTTTATTTTTGAACAAATGATTTTAAACTACCAACTTGTTGGTAAGGACATCGGAATATTAAGCTTCACCTTCATCTTACCGTTGGTAACTGTGGCTTGGTCAATCTCGTATCCTATTTCAGGAAGCTTGATCTGGATCTGGTTGTTAACCATGCGAACACCACTACTAGACTGGGCAATGCTCTTCTTGAGATAAGGCAGAACCAGTGATTTTGGAACTGGAAGGCGACCAAGGTGGGCACCTGCCAAATCTAGTAGGATGACTTCTTTGTTAGTGCTAACCGTAAAATCAAGGCTAAATGTTGATTCGATAAGGCCAAGAGATACGGGAACCTTAGCTGTTAGATAGGCATCATTCAACTCTACGGTACTGTTTTGCAAGGTCTCATCATTAGATTCAGCCATGCTTGCTTTTAGGACTTGGCGAAGCTGATTACTATCAAGATTAATCTCGGTTGAAAGGCCACCTGATGATAGGGAGGCCCCACCGATACCAGCCTGGGCTAAATCAACAAGAGATGTTTGTGGTGATACATTTTTTAATTGGTCTTGACTATCGATCTTGTCCGGAATAAGTAGAGCCACCACTGCCAAAAAGAGCACAATGACGAGGATAAGGAGTCGCTTAAACCATTTCCACATAGGGATACCTCATTTCAATTTTTCACTTTTGACGTCTATTGTACTGTAATCAAGGGAAAAAAGCGAGTAAGAACTGGAAATTCTCTCATATTTTTTTAATCCAATAGGTAGGGTTCAAGAGATTCATAGACCTTTAAGTAGGCATTGTCATATAGGTGAACGCCGTCATATGGTGGAACCACTGATTTCCATAAGTCTCCTCGGTTATATCATTAGTACCGATATTGATGAAAACCTTAGTCGGTCTCAAATCCAAAAGCAGGGAATGGATATGCTGGACAAATTCATCCGTATTCAAACCACTGATGCCTCGATTATAGATGATATCGTCGATACCTCTACTCCTAGCAAGTTCACAAAGGGGAAAAAGCTCCATGAGAGAGGAGACAATGAAGAGCATCTCCCCCTTGATGACGACCTCATTTAAGTACTGATAGTTTTTCAGCTTGGTTTCTTATGTGGGAATATATCCACTTAACCTTTTAACGATAGTATAAAGTCATCGTTAAAGGTATTACCTCGACAAACTTAGGGTTATCTATCTCACTCTTTTTTCAAATCTTAAGAAGAAATCTATAAGAGCATCTAGCAATTCAATCTAATAATGATGCTAACAAATACGAATACTCTGCTTTTGAAATATAGCCTTCATGGAACAACTCTTCTATATCAAGTCTCATTCCATCAATATTCAATGCGTTATCTTCCGTAAAATACATTCTATCAGCGAGAGGTGTGTAGTTATTATAGGTAAAATAACTTTTTTCCGTTTTATACTGTTTTTTATTCAGCCATTCAAATGGGCTTACTCCATACTTCTTGTGAAACTCTTTAAAATCTGGTGTCTTAAAATTCGAAAGCTTTGCTTCACTTATTACTTTAGAAAAATACATATAGTCATTTGAATAAACCGTATATTTCCCTTTAAAGTAATCTCCTACCGAACCAGTTCCTGCAAATAAGTCTGCAAAGGTTTCTCCCTCAATTTTATATTTGTCAATAACTTTCTCAATAAAAGTTAACAATTTTGTCTTATTTCCCAAATAGCGTATCATTCAACCCTATCCTTATTTTCAAGTTTATATTCAACAATCTCTTCTAGTTGACATTGAAGTGCTTCACATAGCCTTGCAAGTACCTCCATAGAAACAGTCTCATCTTTAGATAATCTAGATAATGTCGAATTTGTAATCCCAGCCATATCTCTCAAAGATGTTTTGTTAATTCTTCTTTTCAACGTTAACTCCCACAGTCGTTCATAACTAAAACCCATGTAGTTCCTCCGTCCACAAAAGTGGAATATTATTCTATAAATATAGAATTGTTATATCACAGAATGCCACTTTATAATTAACCGTTTTAAACTTATTATGTACTTTTTTGGAGTTTTGAGTGATAAAAAGGCACTCTAGGGAATTATTCACCAGAGTGCACCCGTCATTATTTCCAATTAATTTTAGCTGAAATTCCTAGCTGCTTAGTTAACTTTTCAAGCTTATTTTTAGTATCTTTTCTTGAAAAATTTATGAATAGCCATACACCTGAAGCCACTTCTGCTGAAATTGGTCTGCCATTATAAGTTGAAACTTTTCTACCTAAAACGACTCCAGCAGTTAGTACATTTGGCGCTATTAACTCTTCTATCTGTTGTTTGTATTTATCGTCGACAAGTATTGATTTTACGAAATCAACAAACAGACCTCTTGCAGACTTTGATTGTAGTGTATGATCATCATATTGAATTTCAAACATATCTGATGGACTAACCTCATTCGTTAATTCACCCTCTGAAACACCAAACAGATCAATAGTTGCAATATCATCAATGATCTCAAAAACAGTCTCATACAATTGATCTGACTGGGCTTTTGGAAGCTTCCCAATATAAGATTTGTTTCCAATAGTTGAATTCATCATTTGGTAATCTGATTTCTCAGTGAAATCTTGAATGAGTCGCTTCTCCAAATAATCGGTATCAGCTTTTGATAATTTCCCATCTGTTCTGGAGAAAAATAAAACTGACTCAACCCATTTCTTATCTTCTTTAGAAAAGTGTTGATATAACCGTTGATAAATGGTTTGACCTGCAGCTTGCCCCACGTAGCGTTTATTTCCACCAATTAAAACATAGATAGCTGTTATGACTCGCAAAGTCTTGTTCTTTTAGATAAGGCAAGTCACTGCGATTCATGGAAACTAGCATTGCCGGCTCACGTTCAAAATATGAAATATTATCTTTTTGTGAATCTGAGAATATAAAAATCTGCTTCATAACCTTGTCTCCCATGGAATTTCGATAATATATTATATCACGTAACCGTTACCAAAATCATCTAAGCTATCAACTCTACGGTGTAAAACCCGTCAACTCAAGGATCCATAACATTTCTGTCAACTCTACGGTTCGCCATGAAAAAGTCATTTTTACACGGAAAAAGGGCAATCCGAGGATTCCCCCGAGCTGCTCAAAACCTTATTATATCACCGTTCCACACGAGTGAGCAGACCTACACACTCGATGTGATGCGTCTGCGGAAAAAGATCCACCGGCTGTACTTTCTTCAATTCATAGCCCAACTCTTGATAGCGTTTGATATCACGCGCCATGGTTGCTGGGTTACATGAGACATAAGTAATCTTCTCAGGTTGCATGGCGACGCTGGCTTTGATGAAGCTTTCCGTCAAGCCCTTACGTGGTGGATCCACAATGATGACGTCTGGTTTGATGCCATCCTTGCTCCACTTGGCCATGGCATTTTCAGCTGAGTCAGCCACATAGTGGGCATTTGTAATGCCGTTGCGTTCTGCATTTTTCTTGGCATCTTCGACGGCTGTTTCGATGACTTCAACGCCGTAGACTTCCTTGACCTGTTTTGCAAATGACAAACCGATTGTCCCGATTCCTGAATAGGCATCAATAACAATGCTGTCGCTGTTTAGATCTGAGAAATCAATGGCTATTTGATAGAGTTTTTCAGCCATCTCAGTGTTAACCTGATAGAAAGACTGGGCAGAGATCTCATAGTCATTGCCCAACATCCTATCTGTGATGGTGTCTTGACCATAAAGGGTGCGAAACTCCTTACCAAAGATGGCGTTAGTGTTCTTATCGTTGATGTTTTGAATGATTGAAACAATACTTGGAAAGGCTTCCGTAATCTTAGCAATGACTTGGTCAATACGGAAAACTTTTGGTTTGGTCGTTACAAAGACCAACATCATCTGACCTGAATAATGACCACGACGAACTACCAAATGACGAATCAAACCTGTCTGCTCCTTCTCATCATAAGGTTTGAGGTCATAACGACGGAGAAGGTCACGGACAAAGACAATGAGTTTATCAATTTCCTTGTCTTGAATGAGGAAATCTTCAATTGGAATCAAGTCGTGCGAATTCTTGCGGTAGAAACCTGTTTCAAGCTGACCTTTAACACGGCGAACGGGCACCTGCGCCTTATTACGGTAGGCGTAAGGTGTTTCCATACCTAGTGTTTCAGCAACTTCTACGTCCGAGATACCAGCTGTCTTATAGAGGTTATCGACGACTTGTTTACGCTTGAACTTAAGCTGCTCAGTGTAAGTCATATGCCCAAAATCAGCAATCCCTGAACGAAGATAAGTAGCATTAATATCCTGATTACGACTTGGTGAAAGGGTCACATACTCCTCAACCTTACCAAAGCCGATATTCTTCTTAAGCTTAAGCACACGCATTCTGATGACTTCACCCGGTAGGGCATTATCCACGAAAAAGACAAAGCCGTCGACCTTGGCTACGCCTGATCCTTCATGTGTCAAATCGACAATTTCAACTTCTACAATAGCGTTTTTATTTAACATAATCCAACTTTCTTTATTCTGATAGGCTTCTAAGGTTTCCTAAAAAGCCACTTGTTACCCTCCATTATATCATATATAAATTAAATTTATTGCTGGCCATAAATATTATAGATTTTTCAGAAAAGTTAAACGGTGCTATCATAGGTCCATGACAAAAAAATAAACGACTCAGCAACTTGCTAGATGTCGTTTCTATCTAAAGGAGAATAGAAATCATGCCAGATATTACCATTCATACAATCGAAACTGCACCAGAAGAAGTTAAAGACGTCCTTCAAACAGTCAAAGATGCCAATGGGGGATTCATTCCAAACTTGATTGGTCTCCTTTCTAATGCGCCAACTGCGCTTGAAGCTTACCGCACTGTCGGTGAAATCAATCGCCGCAATTCACTGACACCAACTGAACGTGAGGTTGTTCAAATTACAGCTGCTGTTACTAACGGATGTGCCTTCTGTGTGGCAGGTCACACAGCCTTTTCAATCAAGCAAATCCAAATGGCACCTCAACTTTTGGAAGCCCTTCGTAACCGTACACCAATCGAAGACGATCCAAAACTTGATATCCTTGCTAAATTCACTATTGCCGTAATCAATACTAAAGGTGCTGTTGGTGACGAAGCCTACAATGACTTCTTGGAAGCTGGCTACACTGCTCAAAATGCCCTTGACGTTATCTTGGGTGTCAGCCTTGCTAGCTTGTGTAACTACGCTAACAATCTCGCACAAACACCGATTAACCCTGAACTTCAAGAATTCGCTTAATTCAAAACCAAACGATAAACTAGAGGAGGACATAAGCCTATGTCACGTTTTTCAAAAGAATTCCTTACTTGGTTGGACACCAACGCTGACCATATTGACCAAGAGTCTGGACCAATTGCGGACCAACTTCTTGAAAAAATTGCTGAAAACGAAGTCTTTAAAATTGGTGTACCTGCTGAGTTTGAAGGCCTAGATGGTAAGCCTACTCAAGTTATTGATGTGCTTAATGAATTGGCACAACACTCTTTGACAGCTTCCTTTATTTCTTGGGGACACCGTACTTTCATCGAGTATATCTTAGCTAGCGACAATGCTTACCCTCGTGAAACATGGTTGAAAGAATTATATACCGGTGAGCGTGCTGGTGGAACTGGCTTGTCAAATGCGGTCAAATTCTTGTCTGATATTGAAGAATTGAATGTTACTATCAGCCAAGAAGGTGATGACTACTATCTCGATGGTCGTTTGCCTTGGGTAACTAACCTTCGTTCTGATAAATTCGCTGCTCTCTTTGCTGCTGACTTTAAAGACGGTAGCCAACCTTGGATTATCACCATTCCATCTGAAGCTGAAGGCCTCAGCCGTTCTGAAGATTTGAAATTTGTTTCCCTTCAAGGTGCTAACACTGCCTCTCTTACTTTTGATCACGTTAAGTTAGATCCTAATTGGGTCCTTTCAAAAGAAGGTGCAGACTATATTGCCAAAACACGTCCGAACTTCCTTGGTTTCCAATTTGGTCTTGCCTTTGGTTTGGCACAACGTTCTCTTGATGAGGTTGAAGCTAGTTTAAACAGTAACCGCAGTGTTCTCCGTGGCGAATTTGAAGCTACACGTGACAACCTTCTTGCTATTCAAGACCAACTCTTTAAAGGTCTTAATGATACTAACTACTTTATTGAAAGACCACGTGAACTTTTCCAATTGCGTATCGATATCGTCAATGTCGTAGCCAACAGCCTGCTCCTCGAACTTCAGGCTAGTGGAGGTCGTGGCTATTTGAAAGAATCTGAGTCAAGCTTTATCCGTCGTTGGAATGAAGGCGTCTTCCTTCCAATTGTATCTCCGAGTGCAGTTCAGCTTCGTCATATCCTTGCAGCTAGCTAGAAAGGCTGTGGACCAATGAAGGTATTTTTCAATAAAATTCCCTTGGCCCTATCTAGTCTGGTACTTGCCCTCTTTAGTTTATCCAATCAAATAAGTCAAAATACCCTGTTTTCACAGGGTATTTGGCTTATAGCCGTTTTTGGCTTTTTCCTAGTTCTAGGACGCCTAATCATTGGTTATAGACAAACTCAAGAAGATTTGCACAATCCAGTCATAGCTTCGGCCTTTCCTAGTTTTTTTATGGCTGCCTTTCTCTTTGCCGGTCGCCTTCCACTAGCTCAAACTGACCTAAGTATCGCATGGATAGTCGTCCTCATTGGACTTTATATTGCCTATATCATCTTTTTTAGTCTACGTTTTCTGCGTCCACTAGTCTTAGAACAGGTCTATCCAAGCTGGTTCGTGGTTTATGTAGGTCCTGCTATTAGTCTTGTAACCATACCAGACAGTATTCCGAATAGTACCAAGGCACTTATCCTAGGACTAACGGGACTGGCGACACTAGCCCTCTTTCCACTTATTTTTTGGAGAATTAGACGTCTAGCCATTCCCCAACCTGTTCTTCCGATACTTGCCATTTTAGCGGCTCCACTAGCCCTTCTCATTACGAGTTCAATCAAGAGTGGTCAAAGGCCTGATACTATCCTCTTAGTCGGCCTGCTTATCTTCTCCCAGCTTTTCTTTTTCTTCGCCTTGGGACTTTTTACCAGACTCGTTAACAAGGGTTTTGTCCCACTTTTTGCTGCCTTTAGTTTCCCCTTGGTTAATAGCATCAATGCTTTTAAGGCAGCCACTACTAGTCTTGGACTAGTCAATCCAGCTACCCAATTGGTTTATAAGGTAGAGTTCGTCTTCGTTCTTGTCATCATGACCTATTTGCTCTATCATTTTATTAAGCTTTTGTATAATCATTTTATACAAGCTAAACGCTAAAAAACAAGCACGTTCACAGAACATGCTTGTTTTTTATTTATCTAAATCCTAGTTCTTTTAATTTATCCTGGTAACTGTCAAAATCAATTTCAATCCCTTGACCGCCATACAAATCATAGCTGTCAATCCAATCACCATCTGAAGGAATGGTTTGAGAATTGATCCCATGTTTAAAACTACCAGCATTTGAAAGACCCAAATCCAACATTTCCGTCATGCTCATATTGGTTGAAGTCAGTGAGTATACTTTTCCTAAAGCCTCAGGACCCTTGAAAAGACTAATAGGATTTTTAACTTGCTTCATAATAGCTTGCATCACTTGTTGTTGCCGCTTGGTACGCCCATAATCCCCTTCATCGTCCTTACGGAAACGAGCGTAATTAAGAAGAGTTCGTCCATCTATCTGTTTCTTACCGACTTTAATGGTTTGATTCGGAACATTCCCATCCTTGTCCATCCTCAAATCATCTGGAACTTGGACCGAAGATACTTTTTTACCATCAATAGTGGAGAATTTGGCATTGATTTTCACGCCATCTGGGAACAGGGTATCAATACCTGTCGCAAAGGTCTCAAAGTCGACCATGGCATAGTACTTGATATCAATGTCAAAATTTCGTTTGAGCGTCTGTCGCATAAGCTCTGCTCCTTGATGATTGTTTTGCTCACCAATATTGAAGGCAGTATTGAGTTTCAGATCCTGAGAATAGTCTGTCTCTGAAGCGCCCTTAATATTAACCAAGGTGTCACGCATAAAGCTTACCATCTTGATTTTGCCTTCCTTATTGCCCACATTGACAACTATAATAGAGTCTGTTCTGGCATCGGTAGATTTTTGGCTGACTCGTTGGTCAGAACCCAAAATAAGGATATTCACCCCATCCTTAGTATCTTTACCGTTAAAGGTTTCGACTAAGGCCGGTCGATAGGCTTTACCATTGTTACCAGCAGCAGAAAGGTCAGTTCCTTTGTAAAATTGATAGGCCATTGCTAGCACTAAGAACACAATCCCAAGACTCAAGCATCTGAATACCAGTTTAACAACCTTCTTGAGTTTTCTTTTTTTCTTATGTCGCGTTTTCTTTGTTGGATGCGGATTGGACTTTGGTTCCGATATTGCTGAAGATGGCACTCGTCTTTGAACCTTTTTTCGCTTAGGTTTTAGTTGAGGCGCTTCCTCTCGATAGACAGGCAGACCTTCCTCTGTTAGCTGGTTGACATCCTCATAATCATGATCCTGATAATAATTTGAACGATTATCATAAGGTTGGCGCCATGCTTCTTGATAGTCAGCTCTTTGACCTTGATACCTCTCGTAGGAACGTTCAGCTTCATAGGCATCCAACTTTCCTTGTAGATAATTGAATTCCGAAACCTGCTGTCCATTAAGGCGGGCAAGATTTTTTAAAAGATAGCTGTAACGTAACCATTCACGATACGTAAATGGCACATCGTTAGATTTGGTCATAAGATTTCCCTTTAAATTTGATAGACTTGGTAAGCTCCCAAGATTTTATATCCAATTCCAACTGCAGTTAGCTCTTCAAGAGCGAAATGAGCCAACTTTTTCTTTGTATAATCACAATCAATAATGAAGAAGTACTCGCCAAGTACCGTCTTTAAAGGACGGCTTTCAATCTTGGTCAAGTCAATGCCTCGCCAGGCAAAGGTCGATAAAGCCTTGTAAAGTGCACCTGGCATATTGTCAGGTAGAGTTAAGGCCAGCGTTAATTTACAATTAATCTGATTGAGCAGAATTTCAGGGACAGTGCTCCCTAATAACCAGAAACGGGTATAATTCTTCTCAATTTCCTGAATATCCTTAGCTAAAATTTCGAGACCGTATTCCTTGGCAGCTGCATGCGGAGCGATTGCAGCATAAGGCTGGTCAGGATTATCTGCGACATAGCGAGCCGCAAAGGCTGTACTGGCTGTTGTCTCAATTTTAGCATGTGGAAAATGATCTTTAATATACTTTTTCCCTTGAGCAATCGCTTGTGGATGTGAGAAAATTTTCTCAATCTTTGTATGGTGTTTGCTAGCCATTAACTGTTGCTTGATGGGTTGAACAATCTCGGCCACAGCACGAATGTCTGCCTGGTGGAAGAGATAGTCTAAACTCTCATGAACAGATCCCTCAATGGAATTTTCCACAGGAATAACTGCGTAATCCACACGTCCCTCTTCATATGACTTGATAACTTCAGTAATGGTACCTAGAGAAACCAAGCTTGCCTCAGGAAATGCCTTTAAGGCTGCATTGTGCGTAAACGACCCACTGGGGCCCAAATAACCTACATACATTTGATAAACCTTGCTACTTCTTCTGGCGTCCGATTATCAACAGTGACAACCAGATCTGCCAAACCTTTATAGAGGGCCATTCGACCATCATAAATGGCCTTGAATTCCTCTTTAGAATGATTGAGAAAGAGGGGGCGTTGATTTTTGATATCCTTTTTAATACGATTATAGACCACATCAAAAGAAGAGTGAAGCCATACGTTATGCTTACGATTTTTCTTCAAAAGTTTACGATTGCACTCCGTCACAACGACACCACCACCAGTAGAGATGATAACATCATCTCCCTCTTGAAGGAGTTCTTCCAGAGTCTCAGACTCAATCTGACGAAAACTTGCTTCGCCTTCTTTGGCAAAGAAATCAGTAATGGACATTCCAATTTTATCTTCGATGACCTGATCCATATCTACGAAACGACCATTCAGGTATGGGGCGACGGAACTCTTACCAACTCCCATAAAGCCCAATAAAACCTTAGCCATGCAGTAATCCTTCCAAATCACTAAAGAAGCTTGGATAGCTCGTATTGATAGCTTCCGCACGTTGCAAGTCAACTTCGCCATCTTGAACCAAGAGGGCAGCAATGGCTGTCATCATACCAATCCTGTGGTCACCAAAGGTATTGACCTCTGCTCCGTGAAGAGGCGTCTTACCAGTGATAATCATACCATCCTCAGTTGGAACAATATCAGCACCCATAGCATTCAAGGCATCTGCTACCACCTGAATACGATCAGTCTCTTTGACCTTGAGCTCTTCAGCATCACGAATCACCGTCTTGCCTTGAGCTTGTGTCGCCAAGAGTGTGATAATCGGAAGTTCATCAATCAAACGTGGAATGATGTCACCGCCAATTTCGGTTCCTTTAAGTTCTGAAGTTTCAACCGTAATGGTCGCAGATTTAGCAACTTGGTCAATATCTGAAAGTTTTATCTTACCACCCATATCCTTGATAACATCAATGATTCCGGTACGTGTCTCATTAATACCAACATTTTTCAAGACAATCTTAGAGTTTGGCACCACGAGTCCTGCTACCAACCAAAAAGCGGCTGAAGAAATATCCCCTGGAACCACAACTTCTTGGGCAGTAAAGGTCTGCCCACCAGAAATACGAATTTCCTTGCCTTCTACTTGAAGCTGACCACCAAACTGCTGAATCATATCTTCCGTATGATTACGTGTTTTTTCCTTTTCAATGATGACAGACTCACCATCAGCTTGAAGGGCCGCAAAAATAAGGGCAGACTTAACCTGAGCAGAGGCCACTGGCAATTCGTAATAAATAGGTTTAAGGGACTTGCTGCCGTGCATTTTCAATGGTGGCAAATCACTGTCAGTTTGTCCTGACACCTCTACCCCCATCTGACGTAAAGGAATAGTGACACGGTCCATAGGGCGTTTTGAAAGGGAGTCATCCCCAAACATTTCCACATCAAAATCTTGACCGGCAAGTACACCTGAAATCAAACGAATTGATGTTCCAGAGTTGCCCATATCCAGCTTGTTTTGAGGAGCCTTGAGACCGTCAAAACCAACACCGTGAATACGTACCACATCACCATCATCTTCAATAGTCACACCTAAATCACGAAAGACCTGCATAGTTGAGAGGACGTCTTCACCTCGTAAAATATCACGCACAGTTGTCACGCCTTTGGCAAGACTACCGAACATAATCGAACGGTGACTGATGGACTTGTCACCAGGGATACGCAAGCTGCCACGAAGACCTTGAGCCTTGGTTTCTAGTTTCATAGGTTACTCCTAAAAATTTTATTGTTATCCTCATTATACCATATTTGAAAGCCCAACCATATACTGAATTGTCAAAATATTCACTCGATTGTATTGCCATACTTTTCTTTCAAAAAGGCAACTGCCTCTTGAACACGGTTCCGAATTAAGTCAGCAGAGTCCTGCAAAAGATGTTTTTCCTCAGCCGACAAAGTCAAGTGGACAGGGGCTTCCACACCTTGACGTCCTAAAATAACTGGATAGCCAAGATAAGTCTGATAGATTTCTTGATAGCTAGATACTGTCACCTCTTCTTGAGCGTCAGAGAGGATAATTGCCACCAAACGAAGGGCAGCACTGGCAATACCGTATGAAGTATAACCCTTACCATAAAAAACCTTGTGCCCCCCCTTCATGGAAGCCATAAAGAGATTTTGACGCTCCTCTTCACTCGTTAAAGCTGTAATATCTTGACCTTTCACCTTAACCTGACTCCATGCTGTAAATTGAGAGTTGCCATGTTCCCCAAGATTGTAGCCTGATACTGATTTGGGATTAACTTCCAGAACCTCTCCCACTGCTGCCTTCATTCTAGCCGTATCAAGTAAAGTCCCTGTCCCAATCACGCGTTCCTTTGGCCAACCTGTGAATTCTTGATAGAGAGCTGTCACCGCATCTACAGGATTTGAGATGACCAAGAGTATACCTTTAAAATCCAACTGTTTTAGCTCCTGAGCAACCTGATAAACAGCCTCTCGGGTAAATGGGAATTCAGCAAAACGGTCCTCACCAGCATTGTGCTGTAGCTGAATATTTCCAAGAGCTGAGATGATAACATCAGCATCTTTAAGTGCTTCATAATCATTAACCACAATGTTTGCATAGTTGGCCAGATTGGCCATGGCATCCTTAAAATCCTGGGCATCTGCTTCAGCTTTCCTCTCATTAATATCAATAAAAACATAACTATCGGCTAAGCCCTGAGCAATAGCCCCATGAGCTACCGCTGCACCAACATTTCCCATTCCAATAATTCCAATTTTACGAGCCATAATTTACCTCCTTTAATGCAGAAAAAGCCCTGCCAATTGACAAAGGCCTCCCTTATTAGTTATTCAATTCTTGCAAAGGTTTGAAGATGATACGTTCAATATCATTCAAATAAACAGACAGACTTTGTTGCGCAGTCAAGTATTCTTTCAAAAGGGCGTTAGCTTCTACCTTTTGACCCAATTCTTGAACAGCTGCTTGTTCTTCTGCTGTTGGCATTGTACCAGCCTGCATTTTAGCATAGAAATCCTCTTGGAAATCCGTAAACTCTTTGAAAAGAGCGCTAGCCTCAGCATCAGTTGCAATCGCTTCTTTTTTCTCTACCAAGTTTTTGTACTCAGGAAGGGCACGGATGCCACGTTCCAACTCATTTGCTAAATCATAAATATTTCTCATTTTATTCTCCTATGCGATCACCACATGATAGTCTGTATTGGCTTCAATAACAGTCTTAGCATGTTTACGATCTTTTTCATTTTTAAAAGTAATTTGAAGGATACCATGAATATCCTCACGATTTTCTTCATTGATACGAAGGTTAACCAAAGACATTCCTCGCAACAATTCCATAATGCTAAGGATAACGTCCTCACGGTCAGGCACATCCACAAAAATATCGAAGGCACTTTCCACGCCACCCTTTTTATGAATTTCCATCTCTTTACGCTTCTTACGACCGTTGTCAAAGAACTCCCAAATAGCACTCTCATCCTCAGCCTTAATCAAATCAGCCACATGGTCCAAACGTTTTTTGAAATCTTCAATACGATCCAAAACAGCAGGCCCATTAGTCATGAGAATGGAAGCCCACATCCCAGGTTCACTCTCAGCAATACGGGTCATATCTCGGAACCCCCCAGCCGCAAAGTGATTGGTCATCTCGTGAGCCTGAGCATAATCAGCTGCCTGCTCCATAAGACAAGAAGCCAAAAGATGTGGAAAATGACTGATTTGACTCGTTACCCGGTCGTGTTCAGCTGCATCAATCTCAACATAACGTGACTTAAGGCCAGACAAGATATCCTTAAGCTCAGGGATCGTTGTCTCTTTTGTCAGACTTGTCGGTGTGAAAATATAATAGGCATTTTCAAAAAGTGTCACGTCAGCCGCAATAGCCCCTGATTTATGAGAACCAGCCATCGGGTGAGAACCTACAAACTGAATATTTTTGCCTGTTAGATAACGCTCCGCTGCCTCAACGATTTCACGCTTGGTTGAGCCCGCATCTGTTATGATGACATTATCTTTAAGGTCCAGATCAGCCAACTCCTTCAAGTAGGCCATCGTTTGCTTGATTGGCACTGCTAAGATAATGACGTCCGCAAGGAGGGCAAACTCTTTAAAATCACCTGTTGCTCGGTCAACGATCCCACGTTCTAGTGCAATATTTCGAGAATAGTCAGAGCGATTATATCCAAGAATTTCATAATCAGGGTGATCCCTTTTAATCCCTAAGGCCAGGGAGCCACCAATCAGACCCAATCCTGCAATATAAATAGTTTTTTTACTCATTCCTACTCCCGTCTTTTCACTGATGCTGCTTAAAAGTTTTTCACATAGTCACGGTGATGTGCTACCGCTTCTTTCAACTCTTCCAAATTATCAGAAGAGAATTTATCCAAGATTTCATTAGCTACGACAGTAGCGACTACTGATTCCATAACGACACCTGCTGCAGGCAAGGCCGTTGGATCTGAACGCTCAACCGTTGCCTTGTATGGCTCATGGGTCTCAATATCTACTGACATTAGTGGTTTATAAAGAGTTGGAATTGGCTTCATAACCCCACGGACTACAATTGGTTGACCATTTGTCATTCCACCTTCAAAACCACCGAGATTATTGGTTCTACGCGTATAGCCATCCTCTTCATTCCAAAGGATCTCATCCATCACTTGAGAGCCCCTGAGATAGCCATCTTTGAATCCAAGACCAAACTCGACCCCCTTGAAGGCATTGATGGAAACAACTGCTTGAGCAATCTTGGCATCCAACTTGGTATCCCATTGCACATAAGAACCAAGTCCTACAGGTACACCACCAACGACCGTTTCAACGACACCACCGATGGTGTCACCCTCTTTTTTGATTTGGTCAATGTAATCTTTAATTTCTTGCTCACGCTCTTGGTTAACAACTGAAATTTCTGACTGTTGGGCCAATTCCTTGATTTGAGCAACTGTCAAATTCTCTGGCACATCAATTTCCTTACCACCAAAGACAACCACATGATTAGCAATTTCAATATCAAGCTCAGCCAAGATTCGTTTAGCGACAGCACCCACTGCCACACGCATAGTTGTTTCACGCGCACTGGAACGCTCCAACGAATTACGTAAATCATCAAAACGGTATTTCATACCACCAACCAAGTCAGCATGTCCTGGACGTGGATGGGTGATTTTGCGTTTAGTTTTTAAACGATCCTCAATATCTTCAACAGCCATAATGTCCAACCATTTTTGATGGTCCTTATTGATGACATGGAGGGTGATTGGAGCCCCTGTTGTTTTCCCATGACGAACACCAGAAGTGATTTCAACCTTATCAGACTCAATTTTCATGCGGCCACCACGACCATAACCACCTTGGCGGCGTTTCAAATCGCCATTGATATCTTCAGCGGTCAAGGGAAGACCAGCTGGTACACCTTCGATAATTGCCGTTAAACGTGGGCCGTGAGACTCACCTGCTGTTAAATATCTCATTTATTTCTCCAAGTACTCTTTCATTTCAATTAAAGGAATCTGATTGATAGCTGCCTTACCAATCTCTGGAACTATAACTGTCTTAATACTATTACCACGGGCTTTCTTGTCATGTGTGAGGGCTGTATAGAGCTCCTCAACACGCCATGGTTCATAGTCCACTGGCAAACCAAATTTCACACACATCTCAGCAATTTGACGTGTGATTCCCTGAGGCATTAGGTTTTTTTTCTCAGCAACACGAGAAATCTGAACCATTCCAATAGCCACAGCTTCACCATGCATAACTTTACCATAACCAGCTGTTTGTTCGACGGCATGCCCAATCGTATGACCAAAGTTTAGGTACATACGGACGCCACCTTCAAACTCATCTTCAACCACAATTTTACGCTTAACGTTACATGAACGGTAAATGATGGTCTCTGAGTTTTCCAAAATACTATGAACCGAACCATCAATGTTATCAAGGAGCTGCCAAAGTTCAGGATCGTCAATCAAACCATATTTGACAACCTCACCCATGCCTTCAATCAATTCACGTTTACCAAGTGTCTCAAGGACATTAGGATCAATTAAAACCCCATCAGGCTGAGCAAAAGTTCCTACGATATTTTTGGCAAAAGGAGTATTCACACCTGTCTTTCCACCAATAGATGAATCTACTTGGGCAGTTAGACTGGTTGGAACTTGAACGAAATGAATTCCACGCATATAGGTTGAAGCGACAAATCCTGCTAAGTCTCCAACAACACCACCACCAAGAGCGACAATACCATCACTACGAGTCATGCCATTCTTAATCAAAAACTCATAAGCCTTATTAACAGTCTTAAGATTTTTACTCGCTTCACCTTCTAGAAAATTAAAAACGACAACCTCAAAACCTTCGTGTTCCAAGCTAAGCTTAACTTTTTCTGCATATAGGCCTCCCACATGATTGTCCGTAATAAGCGCAATCTTTTGTGGTTCCCAAAGTGACTTGACCCATTGCCCTACCCCTTTAAGAGCTCCCTTTTCAATGATAATGTCATAAGGGTTTTGTTTTAAATTTACCTCTAGTTTCATCGTCGACCCTTCCTAGCTATTGTATATGTTTTCTAATTCCTGCCAAATAGCACCTGTTGGCATATTCTCGCCTGTCCATAATTTAAAGGAACCTGCTGCTTGATAAAGTAACATGCCTAGTCCATTCACAGCCTCTATCTCTTGTTTCCTTGCCAAGGCCAAGAAAGGTGTTTCAAAAGGCTGGTAAATGATATCCGCAACTAAGAGTTCCTTAGGGAAGCTTGTATCTATAGAAATGGGCAATGACTCACCATCCATACCCACACTAGTCGCATTGACCAATAAATCGGTTTGCCTTAATTCCTTTTGGAAGTGGTCAGCATCAGTTAAATCATGAAATTCTAAATAGCAATCGGTTTGATCAAGCAAGGTTCTAAAGTTTTCTTTTGCCTTGACCAAGGATTGGGGCCGAACATAGATACTAACTTTTTTTGCACCATCAAGAACTGCCTGTGTCACAATAGATTTAGCCGCACCACCAGCCCCCAAAATCATAATATGAGTATCCTTAGGATTAAAATTCTTTAAACTAGCAAAAAAGCCAAAGCCATCTGTATTATGGCCGATCAAACGACCATCACGATTGACAACCGTATTGACTGCACCAATCAGTTGAGCTTCAGGACTAAGACCATCCAAAAATGGAATTACCTTTTCCTTATATGGCATAGACAAGTTGATACCGAACATATTGTAACGTCTAATATTTTCAACTGTCTCAGCCAGGTCTGACTCTGGAATTTCCCAAGCTACATAAACCCCATTAACATGTGTTTTTTCGAAAGCTAAATTATGAATGAAAGGAGAAATTGAATGCTTGATAGGACTGGCAACAACAGCTGCTAAGCGTGTGTGTCCATCAATCCGCATCCAAAACCTCCCTAATCCTACACATGTCCGCAAGAGCAACTTGACCCGGTGCGCTGGTATTGTCAAGACTAGCAAAAGTCCATGATGACCCCACCAAGTCTCCCGCCAAACGTGACAAACGACCTAACTTACCCATTGACATAGTTACAAACTCTTGTTCAGGGTTAAAGGCCTTAAAGCCGCGTGTGAAATTCATAAGATCAAGGACATCTTGTTCATTCTTAGGCATAACGGCTACTTTAACAACTCTTGGCGTCAAGTTGGTCATCTCAGATAAAAGTTCCATAAGGTTTTCAGGTGTCTCCTCAAAGTTATGATAAGACAAAACCAAGTTTGAAAATTCAAGCATCTGGTCAAAGACTTCCTTGCGTGTGAAATACTCAAAATCAATATAATCTGGTGAATAGATAGCAGCTACATCCTTAATCAGTGTGACATATTCCCCATCAGTTAACTCAATCTTACCACCTTCACGTGTCGTACGAATGGTAAAAACAATTTCAAAGCCTGCGAATTTCTCAAAAATAGCTGGAGCAACTGTTAAGATACTATGCTTATCTAAAAAATCTGCACGCCATTCAATAATGTCTGCCCCCTCAAAACGAGACAGCTCAAGCGCTTGTGCTTCCTCTAAACTAGTCGGCATAATCGGAACTACAATTTTCATTTATTTACCTTTATTGTGTATACTTTCAAATAATTTGATGTTGGATCATTAGGATTGACGGCAAAATCCACTGGTAATTGTTGCAAGTTAACAAAGTCCGCTGAAACATCTCCCAATCCCTTACGCAGTTGCTTTTTAAACTGTTGCACTGTCATATTAGCTGCATTGGTACTTGCAATAATTGTCCCATACTCTGATAGAATATCAAGACTCTGCGCAATCAACTTGTGGTAATCCTTATTTGCTGAGAAAGTGCGTTTCTTATTTCGAGCAAAGCTCGGCGGATCTATAACGATAAGGTCATAAAATAATCCCTTTTTCTTGGCATATTTAAAATAATCAAAAACATCCATCACAACTAAACGATGATTTTCCATACTAAAGCCATTAGCTTCAAAATGAGCCGTGGATAACTCACGTGAACGTTTTGCCAAATCCACCGATGTCGTTTCAACCGCTCCCCCCATAGCTGCAGCAACTGAAAAAGCTGCCGTATAGGAGAACATATTCAAAACTGATTTGCCCAAGGCCAAACCATTAACCAAACCATCACGCACCTCATGCTGGTCAAGAAAAATCCCTGTCATTAGCCCATCATTTAGAAAAACTTCATAAGTTACCCCATTCTCCAAGATAGTGAAGGTATCAGCGGCCTCTTGTCCATAAAGATGGTCTGACTCAAAATCAAGGCCCTTGAAGCGAATTTTTTCATAGCCCCCCAAAACCTCAGGAAAGACCGTTTGGAAAGCCTCTACAATAATATCCTTCAAGGAATAAATAAAGACATTGTACCATGAAAAGAGGGCATAGTCTCCATACAAATCAATCGTTAGACCACCAAAATCATCACCATCTTGGTTAAAAAGACGAAAAGCCGTTGTTAAATCATCAGCATAATAGGATTGACGTCTGGCTTTTGCCTTCTCAAAAAGCCCCTGAAAATAAGTCACTGTCAATTGTTGCTTTTTAGGGGACAAAAACCAACCTATCCCCTTATTTTGACTCGACAAATAGCCTGTTCCTAAAAATTCTTTGGATTGGCTATAAAGATAAACCAACTGATTATTTTCAGCTATATTTGGAAAATCTTCAGCTAAAAGAAGCTGTTTCCCTTGTTTGATTTTTTTCTCCGCAAAGGGACTTACCGTCAATATATTCATGCTACTATTATATCAAAAAAATGTTATAATTTCTGTTTCGTAACTAGATTTTGTCAACTATACGTCAAGGAATATGACACTCTATGACAGTAAATTTTTGAGAGTCATTTTGTTATTTGGTATAATAGCTAAGATAATATAAAATCAAAGGAAGTATTACTTTGAAAAAAATAAACGAAGCTTTTTGGAAAGGAGTTTCATCAAGACTCGGATTCGTCTTCTTGTTACTCTTCTTTTACTGGCTAAAAAACATATTCGCTTATTTCGTCAACATTAATCTTGAGTGGGAAAGCAGATATCAGGTTATGCTTTCGCTGATTAACCCTATTCCACTGGGATTAATGCTGCTAGGTTTAGGACTTTACTTCAAGAAAAGCCGTTTTTTTTATGGCACAACAATTGCTATTTATGTCATCCTTAATCTCCTGCTTATTGCTAATGTCATTTACTTTGGAGAGTTTACAGACTTCATAACTGTAAATACCATCCTGGCAAGTTCTAGTTCAGCAGCCGGGCTGGGAGACTCAGCTAAGAACCTTCTTGAACCAAGTTATATCTTTTATTTGATTGATATTCCTTTCTTCATTTATGGTGTTTTTAGGAAAAAACTAAAAACGGATAGTAAGCCATTTAATAAACGAGCTAGTTTTGCTATCACCGCACTATCGACACTCCTTCTCTCAGCTAACCTATTTCTAGCGGAAGTTAACCGTGGTGAGTTACTGACACGTGGTTTCTCCAACAACTATATTGTTCGTGCTATGGGGATTCCTTTCTTTACAGCTTATTCCGGTAACTTAACGTATCAAGCTTCACAAGCTCGTTCATCCGCAACATCAGACGATATGAAAAAGGTTGAAGCTTATGTTAAGGAGCACTATGCAGCACCTGATCCTAAGTACTACGGAATTGCTAAAGGAAGAAACGTTATCGTTATTCACTTGGAGAGTTTCCAACAGTTTCTTATTGATTACAAGCTCCAAGTAGATGGTCAGTCTTATGAAGTAACACCATTCCTCAATTCCATTTACCACTCAAATGAAACCCTAGCCTTTTCAAACTTCTTCCACCAAGTTAAATCAGGAAAAACTTCTGATGCTGAAACCTTGATGGAAACATCACTCTTCGGACTAAGTACAGGGTCATATATGGTAAACTACGGTGGTACCAATACAGCTTACGCTGCACCATCTATCCTAGCTCAAACGGGTGGCTATACTTCAGCTGTTTTCCACGGAAACACTGGATCCTTCTGGAATCGCAATAATACCTATAAAAAGTGGGGTTATAACTACTTCTTTGACTCATCAGCTTTCACTGAGAAAACCGATGAAAACTCCTTCCAATACGGTCTTAATGATAAGTACATGTTTTCAGATTCCATCAAATATCTGGAACAAATGCAACAGCCTTTCTATGTTAAATACCTAACCGTATCTAACCACTACCCATACACTTCCCTGTCAGGCGACAAAAACGAACAAGGTTTCCCACTCGCTGACACAAAAGACGAAACAGTTAACGGGTATTTTGCAACAGCCAACTATCTTGACTCTGCAATCAAAGACTTCTTTGATTACCTTAAGGAAACTGGCCTTTATGATAATTCGATTATTGTTATGTATGGTGACCACTACGGTATCTCTGATATGCGAAGCAGTAATCTAGCGGAACTGCTCGGGAAGAACCCTGAGACTTGGTCAAATTATGATAAAGCCATGCTTCAACGTGTCCCTTACATGATTCACATCCCGGGATATACTGGAGGTGGCATCTCTAACACATTTGGTGGTGAAGTTGATGCCCTCCCAACCCTCCTTCACATTCTTGGTGTTGACACTAGCTCTTATATCCAGATGGGACAAGACCTCCTATCTCCTGATAATAAGCAAACTGTCGCATTTAGAACCTCAGGTCAATATGTTACACCTCAATACACAAGCTACTCTGGTAGACTCTATAACACTCAAACAGGAGAAGAAATTACTAACCCTGATGAGACTACTAAAAAGGAAAATGAGGCTATTCGTAATGCGGTTGCAACCCAGTTGTCAATGAGTGATGCAGTCCAAACAGGTGACCTCCTTCGATTCTACACGCCAGATGGTTTAAATCCTCTTGATTCTAGCACAATTTCCTACACTAAACAGATGGATCAACTGAAAAAAATCAATAAAAAGCTGAAAGATAAATCAACAAGTCTCTACAAACAAAAAGGCAATAAATCAACAGCTGACCTATTCAAGACACCATCTTACAAGGAACTACATCCTGTTGAACCTGAATCAAGCTCAAACTCAACAGAAGAAAGCTCATCTAGTCAAGAAACTACAGCTGCACAAGAATAATCCTAAAAAGACTGTTCTAATCGGGCTGTCTTTTTTAGATTAAATCAACCATATCTCTACATAATCAACTCTTCAACGATCTGGCTCGGACATATTTCTTGCTAGTTTTCTCCAACCATGATTAAATAAGAATCATAACAAAACATATATAGGAGATCTGATATGAATCCAATGGAATTATTTAACCAAGTGAAAGAAATGATCGAAAAAAAGATTTTGAAGCAGCTAAAAAGTTTGTCGAGGAAAACAAAGATGATCTAGGTGAGTACTTCAACCAAGCTAAATCTCTCGTTTCAGGCAACGAAATGGTAAGTGGAGCTTTAGACAAGATTAAGGGCCTATTCTAAGCCTAAATTCCCCCAATCAATAGGATTGAGGGAATTTTTTTATTCAGATGACTAATTGAGACTCAGAAATATTATAGTGTGATATTTTATTTGTGAGAAGACAAAAAAGAGATTCCCCAAGGAACCTCTTTCCATTCTATATTACAATAGAATTATTTTTTCAAGTTGTAGAATGATTTCAAACCACGGTATTCTGCAACTTCACCAAGTTGGTCTTCGATACGAAGCAATTGGTTGTATTTAGCAATACGGTCAGTACGTGACAATGAACCTGTCTTAATTTGACCAGCGTTAGTTGCAACTGCAATATCAGCGATTGTTGAATCTTCAGTTTCACCTGAACGGTGTGATACTACTGCTGTGTATCCAGCTTCTTTCGCCATTTCGATAGCGTCAAAAGTTTCAGTCAAAGTACCGATTTGGTTAACTTTGATAAGGATTGAGTTAGCAGCGTGTTCTGCAATACCTTTTTCAAGGTAAGCAGTGTTAGTTACGAAGAAGTCGTCACCAACCAATTGAACTTTGCCACCAAGACGTTCAGTAAGAGCTTTCCAACCGTCCCAGTCGTTTTCGTCCATACCATCTTCGATAGTGATGATTGGGTATTTGTTAACCAATTCTTCAAGGTAGTCGATTTGTTCTGCAGCAGTACGAACAGCAGCGCCTTCACCTTCAAATTTAGTGTAGTCGTAAACTTTACGTTCTGCATCGTAGAATTCAGATGATGCACAATCAAGTCCGATAAATACGTCTTTACCTGGTACATATCCAGCAGCTTCGATAGCTTTGATGATAGTTTCAACACCATCTTCAGTTCCGTCGAAACGAGGTGCGAAACCACCTTCGTCACCTACGGCTGTTTCAAGTCCACGTTCTTTAAGGATTTTCTTAAGCGCGTGGAAGATTTCAGCACCCCAACGAAGCGCTTCTTTGAATGTTGGTGCACCAGCAGGTACAATCATAAATTCTTGGAAAGCGATTGGAGCGTCTGAGTGAGAACCACCGTTGATGATGTTCATCATTGGAGTTGGAAGAACTTTAGTGTTGAATCCGCCAAGGTAGCTGTAAAGTGGAACTTCAAGGTAGTCAGCAGCTGCGCGTGCTACAGCGATAGACACACCAAGAATAGCGTTGGCACCAAGTTTACCTTTGTTTGGAGTACCGTCAAGAGCGATCATTGCGCGGTCAATACCTTGTTGATCACGTACGTCGAATCCGATGATGTGCTCAGCAATAACGTTGTTTACGTTATCAACTGCTTTTTGAGTACCAAGACCACCGTAACGAGCTTTGTCACCATCCCGAAGTTCTACTGCTTCGTGTTCACCAGTTGATGCTCCTGAAGGAACCATACCGCGACCGAATGCACCAGATTCAGTGTAAACTTCTACTTCAAGTGTTGGGTTACCACGTGAGTCAAGGACTTCACGTGCGTAAACATCAGTAATAATTGACATTACAATACTCTCCTTATGAGTTAAAATTTTTTACACATTTATATTACCATAATATCAAGGGTTAAGCAAATTAAAACCAGAATTTTCTTGCGATTATCTATTTTTTAATATTTCAATTATTTTTGAAAATCTCAGAAAAAATAAGGCAAATGAAAAGGAATTCAAAATATTGTATAATGGTAAATAGAAAAGAGACAGGAGATTCCCTATGACTTCACTTGAAGATAAAGTGTTCCAATGCGCCAGTGGCGAAAAACGCCTGAATCCCGATGAACTTCGTCAGTATTTTGGTACCTATGCAGAACGTGTAGTCCTAGCTGTTTTATTGGAAGATGCTGAAAAGAAAATCGTAATAGAACACTTTCCACTGATTTTAAAGAAGTTATTAGCAGTTTACCCCAACCTTAGTCTAAAGCTTTCACCTAACCTATCTGATCAGACACAGTTCACCTATATCAAAGCTGCTCAAGCACTCAACATTTCAGCTACTATCGTGGACGAGGCTAAGGCCCATTCGCCATACGGTCTTATCCTACATAGTAATCAAGCAGAGAACCTTGATAAAGTGTTGTTTTCAGAGCTCTATTCCGATATCCTTGCTCCTAAGGAAACGGAACCAGTCCTTGAAAAAAAGGGATTTTTTACTAAGCTATTTGGAAAATAATAACATCTGAGCTGGCTCCTGGTCAGCTTTTTCTTGTTTCACAATGACTGACTCAACTTGATGAGGTTTCCAATATTGAGTCCTGTTCGATAGAGATTTTCCTTAGCCGAAGACAGAATTTGATCTAAGTCACCTAATTGACCAATGATTGGAAAAGCGGCTGAAATGCCACCTACTGGAAAATCAGGTAAGTCATTCTTCAAACTGCCACAAATAGCGATAACTGAGATAGCCGATGGTGTTCGTTTGGCTACACCTACTGGTGCTTTACCAGATAAGGACTGATTATCCATACGTCCTTCCCCAACAATAACCAAATCAGCTGTTTTTACACGCTGGTCAAAATCGACACAATCCAGTACAAAATCAATCCCCGACTTAATTTCTGCTCCTGCAAAGGCTACCATTCCTGCTGCCATTCCCCCTCCAGCACCTGAACCAGCTAGTTTTGGAACCTCAGGAGCAAATCCTTGGTAGAATTGAGCCATGTTTTGGTCAACCTTTTTAACTTGTGAAGGCGCCAAGCCCTTTTGACCACCAAAAATATAGGTTGCCCCATTTAAACCACACAAAGGATTATCCACATCGGTGATAAGACGAATAGTTACATTAGATAGATCAAGTTTATTTTTAGAAGACACCTTTTTAACGTGACCAAGATTGGCACCTATTGGCTCAAGCTCCCGTCCCTCAGAATCATAAAAACGATAACCTAATCCATAAGCCATACCAATTCCGCCATCATTAGTAGCTGATCCACCTACACCTATAATAAAATCACTAATACCAGATTTAACCAAGTGAACAATCAGTTCACCGACTCCCTGGGTTGTTATACAAAGGGGGTTGCGTTTATCCTTAGGTACCTGCTCCAAGCCACAAACCGCAGCCATTTCAAAAATGGCAGTCTGCCCATTACTAGCATAGGGGACAGATCCATCACCTGTATAAGCATGTGGAATCTTAACAGTTTTCTTCTCAAGATTTAGATTTTCAGCAAGAGCATCTAAGGTACCTTCGCCACCATCGCCTATTGGCATGAGGTCAAAATCAGCGTCTGGTAAGGCCTTTTCAAGGCCCGATTTAAGAGCTAGGGCAACCTCTTTTGCAGACAAACTTTCCTTAAACGAATCAGGTGCAATCAGAATTCGCATATCATTTACTCCTTTTATTTTCCTTTCAAGTAAGGGGACAGGGCCTGAACCAAGTCATCTGTCATATGTTGTGGACCTCCGACAGTTTTGATACCAAAGCACTTTAGCCTTTCACTATCAAAATCACTATCATTAAAGCTGTATAAAGGTTTAACTCGCATCAATTCCTTAATACTCTCTTCATCACGATAACCTTGATTAGCTATATTAGCTTCTAAAACCTGACAGAGATAACGGATGGCCTTGGTAGGTGCCGTAATATAGATTGCAACGAAGTCCCTTTTTTGCATACTGGCTTTCTGAGTCCAAAGAATATCCTCACTTGCTGAGAACTCCTCCCCAATATCGTAGTATTTTAGATTTACTGGAACAATCCAGTAGTGTGGCTCTGAAGCCTTCCTAAGATGTTTAGGAGCAACCAGAGAACGACTCCCTCTAATGAGCTCAAAAATCGTTTGGTCTGGAATTGTCTCATCTAAAACAAGGCTTATCCAAGTCTTCTTGGACATATGGTAACTAGGATAAATTCCATCTAAGTCTAAGAGCTTATCCATCTGCCTTGGATCGACCTTGATGTTAACCACATCATAGACTAAACTCGCCTTTTCTCCACTAAGTGCTAGTTTATCACCCTTGAGAGGGAAAAATAAGGCATACCACTTACCATCAACCCGAAAGGAAAGATAGTCTGGATATTTCTCAAAAGGATGGTCAGATTGGTCTGAAAATTCCTTAACTATAAAATTAGCCAGACGATTATCTTGCGGGGATGAGAACAATTGATCATCATAACAAAACTCAGCTACTTGCGACAGGAGATCTCCATAAGCTTCTCTGACTTGACCAACGTAGGTTCCAGTTGCGTGAGGGCTTCGGAAAGTGTCTTAAGACTCGTCAAAATCAATATCAACAACCTGCCCTGTCAACTTACCTTCTAAATCAATGAATAGTCGAGCCTCAAGTCCTTCAGCCATTAGTGGTTTTCTGAGCTCGTAGCCTTTCTCACTAGTTATAAAACCAAAAGGCTCCAGGCTATCATGTTTTAGGACTTTCTGTTTAAAATAAGCATCCTCAAAAGTCATTCATTCTCCCTTTTTCTAAAAAAGAGAAGTTGAGACAAACTGATGTCCCAACTCCTTTTTATTTTGTTGACTGGCGTAAAGTTAGACCATGATTAAGAATAACGTCTTTATCTTCAAGTTCTTCCTTATGCATAATTTTAGTCAACATACGCATGCTAACTGCCCCTAAATCATAGAGAGGATGGTTTATACTAGAAAGGTTTGGACGTGTGTAGCTTGTAACCGGTGAATCATTGCTTGTGATGATTTCGAAATCTTCTGGAACTGATTTGCCTGCAGCAAAGAGACCATTCAAGAGACCTGCAGCCAATTCATCTTCCCCAACATAGGCAGCAGTGGCACCAGAGTTCAAGACACGTTGTGCTAACTCAAAGCCGTCTTTATAGCTATATTTAGCTTCAAAGACAAGTCCTTCGTTGTAGCTCAAATTATTCTTTTCAAGTCCAGACTTATACCCAGCCAAACGTAGTTTGCCATTAATATCATCAATTAGTGGTCCTGATACAAAGGCAACCTTTTCATTATTTTTAGCAAGTTGCGTTACACAATCCTCAACGGCAGCTTTATAGTCGATGTTAACACTTGGTAATTGGTGTTCGAGATCAACTGTTCCTGCTAGAACAATCGGTGTACGGGTACGAGAGAATTCTGCACGGATTTTTTCTGTCAGGTGGTGTCCCATAAAAATAATACCATCAACTTGTTTAGAAATTAGAGAATGAATGACTGTAACTTCATGATCCTCATTATCATCACTGGAAGCAAGAACAATATTATACTTATACATGGTTGCAATGTCATCAATACCTTTAGCTAGAGTAGCAAAATAGCTATTTACAATATTTGGAATGACAACTCCTACAGTAGTTGTTTTTTTACTTGCCAAGCCACGCGCAACCGCATTTGGACGGTAATCCAAACGATCAATGACTTCGAGCACTTTTTTTCGGGTGTTTTCTTTTACGTTTTTGTTACCATTTACAACACGAGAAACAGTTGCCATCGATACTCCAGCTTCACGCGCTACATCATAAATTGTGATTGTTTCATCAGTATTCATAAGAAATACTTCCTTTCTAAATTTAATGCACACTTTTTCACAATAATTATAGCAAAATTTGAAAACACTTTCAAATGTTTTGACTAATCCTTTACAAAAAAAATGAAAAGAATCCTCTTTCGATAGCTAAGGTAAAGAAATACGTTTCAAATATTTGGCTATCATTTCGCATTTTCATGATTATTCATCGCTTACAACCTATAAGATTAAAAAAACTCAATGAAAGCAAATGATTTAATGAAAATCCAAAAACAGCTTGCATTTTCCCTATAAAAGTGACAGAATGAGTGTAAGAAATAAAAAGGAGTTTTTTCTATGTCTAAACTTGATCGCATTCGTCATTTTTTAAATGAAAATAAATCAGGGCTAGCTATTGTTTCAGATCCTGTAACTGTCAATTATCTTACTGGTTTTGATTGTGACCCACATGAACGCCAAATGTTCCTCTTCGTCTACGAAAATCGTGAGCCTGCCCTCTTTGTTCCTGCTCTTGAGGTTGCACGTGCCTCTTCTGTTCTCGATTTCCCAGTCTTCGGTTATGTGGACTCTGAAAATCCATGGCAAAAAATCAAAGCTGGTCTAGCAAGTACAGACATCCCTATTATTTATGCAGAGTTTGATAATCTCAATGTAACTAAATTCCAAGGATTGCAAACGGTCTTTGAAGGTCGCTTCGAGAACCTGACACCATTCATCCACAAAATGCGAGTTATCAAGTCAGCTGATGAAATTCAAAAAATGATTGTTGCCGGTGATTATGCTGATAAAGCTGTCAATATCGGTTTTGACAATATATCTCTCGACGTTACTGAAACAGACATCATTGCTCAAATCGAATTTGGCATGAAGAAAATCGGTATCAATCAAATGTCCTTTGAAACTATGGTTCTCACAGGCAACAATGCCGCAAACCCACATGGTATTCCAGGAACTAACCGCATTGAAAATGATAGCCTCCTCCTCTTCGACTTGGGTGTTGTTAGTCAAGGCTATGCTTCAGATATGACACGTACCGTAGCTGTTGGTCAACCTGACCAATTCAAGAAAGATATCTACAATATCTGTTTGGAAGCTCAACTCACTGCCCTTGATTTTATCAAACCAGGCGTAACAGCCAGTGAAGTTGATGCTGCAGCTCGTAATGTTATTGAAAAGGCTGGTTACGGCGAATACTTCAACCACCGTTTGGGACATGGTATTGGTATGGATGTCCATGAGTTTCCGTCAATCATGGAAGGAAATGACTTGATTATCGAAGAAGGTATGTGCTTCTCTGTTGAACCAGGAATTTACATTCCTGAAAAAGTTGGTGTTCGTATCGAAGACTGTGGCTACGTTACAAAAGATGGCTTCGAAGTCTTTACACACACACCAAAAGAACTTCTCTATTTTGATGTTTAATTAATCCAGAATGGCCTTCAATTAAGTTGAGGACCATTTCGTTTGCACTCAAATTCAAATGACATTTAAAAAGCTGACCCATCATGTGTCAGCTTTTGCTATTTATCCTTCATGCTCTTGTCTAAGATAGTCAAGCCCTTCTTCAATCCATCCTGGCAACGCTTCTGCCAAAGGTTTAAAGCCATAGTTCAAACGACTATCTGAGAAACGATGACGGTGAGGGATTTTATTTTTTTCTTCCTCAAGTGTCCTCAAAGAAAGACTGGCCTTTTGAGTAAATTCATCAAAATCAACTACCTGAACCAGGACTTCCTGGCCTACCTTTAGTGTATTGTAGATGTTGTCGATATAGCCTGTCTTAATCTCCGAGATATGAATCAAGCCTGTGGTACCATTATCCAATGAAACAAAGGCACCGTAAGGCTTGATGCCCGTGATAACCCCCCTAAGCTTGTCTCCAATTTTCATCTTAGTCTGTTACCTCAATCGTTTCAATAACAACTTCCTCAAGCGGCTTATCTTGAGTTCCAACCTCAACATTGGCAATCTCATCGAGCACCTTGTAAGAGGCTTCATCTACCAAATGACCAAAAACAGTGTGACGACGATCTAGGTGAGGTGTGCCACCATTTTCAGCATAAGCTTCTGCAATTGGTGCTGGCCAGCCACCACGTTCAAGTTCCTTTTTAGCATAAGGAATCTCAGGTGCTTGAACAATGAAGAACTGGCTACCATTAGTATCTGGTCCAGCATTTGCCATTGAAAGTGCACCACGGAGGTTATAGAGTTCTTCAGAAAACTCGTCCTGGAAGCTACCACCAAAGCTTGATTCACCACCCATACCAGTACCAGTTGGGTCACCACCTTGAATCATAAAGTCCTTAATAATACGGTGGAAAATCACACCATCATAATAGCCGCTCTTGGCCAAATTGACAAAGTTAGTGACAGCCAATGGCGCATGGTCAGGGAAAAGCTTGATGACCAAATCACCATGATTTGTTTTAATCGTTGCGACTGGACCTTCTACTGTATCCAAGTCAAGTTGTGGGAAATGAAGTTCTTTTTCTACCAATCCGAGTTCCTCCAAGGCATTGAAAATGCCATCTTCTTCTACTGTTCCAGTTACATAATCAGCTTTGGCTTTAAGTTCTGGTGTGGCGTTCCCCATGGCAATTTTAAGACCAACATAGTCAAAAATTTCCATATCATTTGGCCCATCACCAAACATCATAGCATTGACTGGTGTAAGATTCTCATGCTCCAAGACATGACCGACACCTGAAGCCTTTGAGATACCAGTTGCTACCACATCAGATGAGTGTTCGTGCCATGGTACCAAGCGAACGTGGGCTGCGAGTTCCTCCGGCAACTTAAGGTCACCATTATTTTCTGCAAAAGTCCACATCTGATAAACATCATTAGTCAAATGGAAATCTGGCTCAACGTCACAAATACCATAGATAGGCACTATAGCATCATCAATCAATTCTGAACGTTCTGAGACAACTGGCTTATCCTTACCAGCGAAGCCCCAAGCAATCCCAATCTCTTTGCACCAAGCAACAAAAGCTTCAGTAACTTCACGAGCAAGGGGCTGATTATAAATTTCTTCCCCTTTTCGGTTAATGACATAAGTTCCATTGATTGTTACAAAATAATCAGGTTCTAGGTCCAGAATTTCCTCAACTACACCATAGTAGCCACGTCCTGTAGCGATCCCTGTCAAGATTCCTTTTTCTTTAAGTCCTTTGAAAACAGCCTTAATAGACTCTGGAATATAACCTGTTTTTTTGACACGAAGGGTGTCATCAATATCAAAGAAAACAATCTTAATCTTCTTAGCCTTATATTTTGTTTTTGCATCTACTGGCATCGTAAATCTCCTTTACAGTATCAAAATCTAGCGCTAGGTACTATTCAAGACAGCCCTAACGAAAGATCATACGATGTTTCCATTATATCATTTCTTAAAGCTAAAAAGCAAAAAAATCATCTAATACCAGGTCAGTCTTAGATGATAGGTGTTTTAACGGTTAACACTCTTGATAATACGTTTAATGTCACGCTCTTGTTCGCGACGTTTGATTGACTCACGTTTATCGTAATCGTGCTTCCCTTTGGCGATACCCAGTAGAACCTTGGCAAAACCATTTTTTAGGTAAACCTTAAGTGGGACTAAGGTCATCCCTGTTCCTTTAAGATCATTTTGAAGTTTGGTGATTTGCTTTTTCTTGAGCAATAATTTCCGAGTACGTTCTGGATCTTGATTCCAGATGTTCCCTTGCTCAAAAGGAGCAATATGAACATTGATTAACCAAGCTTCCCCGTTTTTTATTTGGGCGTAACCATCCTTTAGCTGGATGCGAGCCGCACGAACAGACTTAATCTCTGTCCCTGTCAGCACGATACCCGCTTCAATAGTATCTACAATACTATAGTCATGTCTCGCCTTTTTATTCTGAGCAACAACATTGCCTTCACCTTTTGGCATAGCAGTCCCTCCCTTCTCATCCTATTTTCGTTTTTTAGCAACGTCCTTGTAGAAAGGTTTGTTTTCTTTTTTCTTACGACGACCACTCTCACGTCCCTTATTATCATTATGAGGACGGTTTTGATTCTTACGCTTGTCTGGTTTCTTAGATGACTTACGCTTTTCATCATAAGAGCCTTTGTAACCACTACTATCTTGACCGCTACGCTTATTTACACGTTTACCACGACTTTCGAAATCACCATTTTGACGATCGCGGCGTGGTCCTCTATTACGGAAGGACTTAGCCTTCTCTTCACGTTCCTGACGAGCCTTGTGATCTACTTTTTCAGTGATATCGTACTCACTTGGAAGGTATTGGAAATCAATGTCTCCAGTCTCCTTATCTGCACGAATTAACTTAACTCGAATAGGTTGGCCAACACGGAAAGTCTTACCAGATTTTTCACCCTGAAGGGTCATGGTGCGTTCATTGTAATTGTAGAATTCTGGAAGTGTTGTAATATGAACCAAACCTTCAACGGTATTTGGCAATTCCACAAACATACCGAATTTAACCACACTTCCGACAATACCATCGAATTCTTGACCAACAAACTCTTCCATGTACTCTGCTTTTTTCATGGCTTCAACGACACGTTCAGCGTCAATAGCACGACGCTCAAGGGTTGAAGATGAAGTAGCTAACTCTGGAATAACCTCTTCAAAGTGTTCACGCGTTTCTTGAGACATATTGTTGGTGTACTCACGAATCATTCGGTGAACCAAAAGGTCTGGGTAACGACGGATCGGACTGGTGAAGTGAGTATAATACTGAGCCGCAAGTCCATAGTGCCCATGATTGTGTTCTGAATAACGAGCTTGTTGCATTGAACGAAGCAACATCATATTCATGACTTCTGCTCCAGGTTTGCCTTGAACTCGCGCCATGAAATCTTGTAAGTCTAGCTGATCCATCTTATTAGCTGTTCCTTTGATTTGAATACCAAAGATAGAAGCATAATCCATAAAGCGTTGCAATTTCTCCGCTTTAGGCTCTTCGTGAATACGGTAAATAAATGGCAACTTAGCCTTAGCGAAATGCTCTGCCACACATTCATTGGCAGCCAACATAAAGGACTCAATCATTCGCTCAGCCGTCCCACGTTCACGCACCACGATATCAACTGGCATTCCCTTATCATTAACCAAGATACGAGCTTCAGATGTATCAAAGTTAAGGGCACCACGACGTTCGCGCATATCTTCTAAAATCTTATGAAGTTCTGCCATAGCTGACACAGAATCCATGATAGGCTTAAACTGTTCAATCTTTTCTGGATTTCCAGCCAACATTTCATTGACATCACTATAGGTCATACGGAAGGTTGTCTTAATTACAGATTGGCAAATCTTATGATTAATCACCTTGCCTTTTGGAGTAATCTCCATAATAGCTGACAGAGTCAAGCGGTCAACATTGGGATTTAGAGAACAAATACCATTTGAAAGACGCTCAGGCAACATTGGAACCACGCGGTCTGTCACATAAACAGAAGTCCCACGTGCTGCAGCCTCACGGTTGAGGGCAGAACCCTCTGTGACATAATAAGACACATCTGCAATGTGGACACCTAGCTCATAGTTACCATTTGGTAAACGTTTAATATGAACTGCATCATCCAAGTCCTTGGCATCAGCTCCATCAATGGTGAAGGTCACTTCTTGACGAAGGTCAACACGACCAATTAGATCTTCTTGACTAGGTGCATCCGGCACAGCCTCTGCTTCAGCCATAACATCTTCTGGAAACTCCGAAACAATATCCATTGATTCCAAAACTTCCAAGACATCAATACCAGCATCTCCTTGATGACCAATAATATCTCGAACACTTCCTACAAAATAATCGTGATGGCGGTTAGGGTATTTTTCAATATCAACCTTAATAATCTCAGTCCCCTCAAGAGCAACTGGTCCTTTCTTGATATAGATTGGTTGCTGAATTTTTTGATTCTTAGACTTAATGTAACCTACATAAGGTTCTTTCTCGTCATTGAGGATAAATTTCCCGACAACCGTTTTAAGAGAGCGTTCGACAATTTCAACAACTCTTGCTTCAGCCATTGTCCCACGCAAACGATCTGCTGGCTTCTTAATAACTGCGGCAACAGTGTCACCATCAATGGCATGGCCAACGTCATTACGACCAATAAACATGTCATCCTCACTGTCATCGATATGTAAGAAACCAAAACCATTCTTATTGGCATGAAAAACACCCTCTACAGTAACCTTATTGGGATGTTCTTTCTTAGGACGTAAGGATACAGAGCCGTCACGATTAAAGCGCAACTGTCTCTTCCTTTCCATAGCTGATATGACTTTGATAAGCTGTGGGAACTTTTCACCGCCAGCGTGATTAAGAGCGTGGGCAATGTCATTTACACTGGATTTCCCATGCTCTTTCAAATAATTTATAATAGATTCTTTCATAATTTCCTTTACTTTTATTGACTATAACGCAAAAAATGAGTCAACCTCAGTCAACTCATTACTTACTTGAGAGAATGGAAAGGACGATTGCATCTACAATCCATAGAAAAACCATGATTCCTGTAAAGCGTTGCATAAAGGCTTCAAAGCCACGTGGTTTACTACGTTCAAATAGTGCTTCTGCCCCACCACCATCAAAGACATTGCTACTTGGATTTTTTTGTGGCTGCATGAATACCGCAATCACAATAATAGCTGACATAACCAAGAGCAGCGTTAATAATAAGTTGTACATAGTTATTCCTCCGAAAAAGTCCCTTTAATTCTACCATAGAACCCCTTAAGATTCAACATGTAAGGTTACTTTTCTATCCTTGGGGCAGAATTTAGGTACCTGAATTTTCTCAGGATGATTCTGTTTATTTTTACTTGTGAGATAGTTGAGGCTCCCACATTCACTACACTTTAAATTGATTTTAACTCTCACCTATATTCTTAACTCCTAGCGATTTTCTAAAGATGATTAAGGAACAAACAAAATTTCCAAAGACGATGGCTGCTGTCACAAAGAAAACCCAACGATAGCCTAATCCTGTTGCAACAGCTGAACCCACAAAGGGTCCTAAAACTTGTCCAATGTATGAAAAACTTTGATTAAGGCTAAAGATTCTTGAAATTCCTTCTTTTGGGGTCATCTTGGTCAATAAGGAATTGACACTAGGCGTCAAGGCACCTACACCAAAACCATAGGCAAAGCGTAAAAGGCCAAGTTGCAAGGCTGAACCTGCAAAACCACAAAGGAAATACAAGAGGAAACTATAGAATAAGCCCATTAAGAGCAAACGATGATTCCCAATGCGATCACCAAGTCGTCCTAAATAAGGAGTGCTTAAAAGACTTGAAAAGCCCATAGCGGACACAATTAGCCCTGAGTAAAAAAGGATATTATCACTTTGACCCAAATAACGAATATAAAGCGCCAAGATTGGAGCAATTGATTGGGCAGAAATCTGGATAATCATACTAGTCACAAAGAGGCCAATTAAAAGCGATTTGCTAGGAATTTTAGCAAATACTTGCGAAAAACTCATTATCTCTACCTTTTCAATTAATTGGAAGTCCTCTCGCAAACCAAAGATAGTCAAGAGACAACAGATAAACAAAATCAACCCAACTAATAGAAAGGTCCCTCGCATACCAAAGGCCTCAGATATGGCACCACCTAGCAAAGGGCCAATCAAAACACCAGCTGTGAGACCAGTTGATAATGTGCCCAAGGCATAGCCAGAACGTTGCTGAGGAGCCTGACTGGCAATCAAAGCTGTTGCATTTGGCACATAACCTGCAAACAATCCATTCAAGATTCTCAAAAAAAGCATCCAGAAGACATTAGGCACAAAGGCTAAGCCTCCCATTGTAAAGGTCATGACCATACTGGCTCTAATCATCATGGGCTTTCGACCATAACGGTCCGCCAAGTGTCCCCAAACTGGTGAAACCAAGGCTGAAGCTAAAGCAGATAGGGCAACAGATAAACCAGCATACCATTCTACCATAGCACCTTTAACCCCTAATTCTTCTACATAGAGAGCCATGAAGGGCATGACAATAGAAAAACTAGCCCCAGTAAAAAAAGTTCCTATCCAAGCAATTTTAAGATTTCGTTGCCAATCAGCGGTTTCAAGCTCTTTTTGGCGCAAATAATCATCTTCTTTCTAAAATTCACTATCCATTATAACACAATGACTAACTATACGAGGTTAGCTAAATCTTTTATGGCACCCTTCACCTTCTTCTTCAAATCATCGATGTTCCCGTTGTTGTCGATAACTAAACTAGCATAGGGCAGTTTTTCGGCTAAAGGCATTTGACTAGCAATACGCATGCCTGCTTCCTCAGCACTTAAGTGATTCCGTTTCATCAAGCGTTGGCATTGTACTTTAGGTGACACCGCCACCAACCAAATCTGATCGAACCAATCCTGATAATCATTTTCAAAAAGTAAAGGAATATCCATAAAAAAGACGTCCTCTTCTTTGGCCAAGCAGTCTCTTTTTGCTGCCAGTTCTTCTCGAATAATCTTTCCCTGAATTTCAGCAGATTGATATCGCATTTCTTCACTTGAAAAAATCAGTTGCCCTAACTTAGGACGGTTCAATTCCCCATTAGGAAGAAGAATCCCATCTCCCAACCAATTAAGCAAGGCTTGATACAATCTTCCCCCTTTGACCTGCATGTCGTGCACCAGTTGATCAGCATCAATGACCTTATAACCTGCATCTTTAATTATTTCAACTACGGTTGATTTCCCTGAAGCAATGCCTCCTGTTAATCCTATAATCATCGTTTTTGACAATGAGGACACAAATGTGTTCCTCTTCCTCCTAACTTGATTTTCACAATCATGCTTGCGCAACGTGGACAAGGTTGACCTGTCTTTCCATAAACCTGTAGATAATTCTGCATGGTCCCATCCTCACCAAGGGCGTTACGATAGGTCCTTATAGTGGAACCACCCTTAGCAATCCCCAGCTGTAAAATGGCAATCGTTTGATCGTGAACCCGTTTCATGGCTGCCTTGCTAAGTTTATTTGCTGGTGTCTCAGGATGAACCTTGGCTGCCCAAAGCACCTCATCAACGTAGATATTTCCTAGACCGGCTACTAACTTCTGCTCCAAGAGTAAGGGCTTAATGGACTTGCCAGAATGCATTAAGGCTCTCTCAAACGGTACATATTTAAAGGTCTTCTTGGTAGGCTCAGGGCCAAGTTTTTTCCTTGTAAAATAGGCCTCTTCTTGTTTCCTATCCAATAAATCAAAAGTCCCAAACTTGCGTACATCCTGATAAACCAGGGTTGAGCCATCATCTAGCTTAAAAAAGAGGTGAAAATGTTTGTTGTTAGGAACCTGGTCTGTGAACAGCAGATATTTACCCTCCATGCGCAAGTGAGAAATTATTATCAACTGACCAAAATCAAAAATGAGATACTTTCCCCTACGTCGCATGGCTTGAATCGTCTGACCAGGCAAATCATGCAAAAAACTATCGTATGATGTCTTGATCATTTTAGGGACCTTAACTTCAAGTGACAAAATAGTCCTTCCTAGTAACAGCTTTTCTAAACCTCGTCTAACTGTTTCTACCTCAGGTAACTCAGGCATCTGCCCCTCCTTCTAGAAAGAAAGCCGAGCAAGTGCCCAGCTTTTCTTAGTATTCTTTTTCATTATAACCAAAATCGGCCAAATCAAGTTTTTTATCCCTCCAATTTTTCTTAACCTTCACCCAAGTTTCAAGGAAGACCTTGTCCCCAAGCATGAGCTCAATATCTTTACGAGCAAGAGTACCAATTTTCTTAAGCATAGCACCTTTTTTACCGATGACAATACCTTTTTGGCTATCACGCTCAACCATGATGGTCGCACGAATGTGAACCGTATCAGTCTCTTCATCACGCTTCATAGAATCAATGACAACAGCAACTGAGTGCGGAATTTCTTCACGCGTCAACTGTAGGACTTTTTCACGAATCATCTCAGATACCAAGAAACGCTCTGGATGGTCTGTGATTTGATCCGATGGGAAATACTGGAAACCTTCCTCAAGATTATCACTTAAAACATCTACAAGGTGGGAAACATTATTTCCTTGAAGAGCTGAGATTGGGATAATCTCCTTGAAATCCATTTGTTTACGGAAATCATCAATCTGCTCAAGGAGCTGGTCTGGATGGACCCTATCAATCTTATTAACCACCAATATAACCGGAACCTTGGCTTGCTTAAGACGTTCGATAATCATATCATCGCCCTTGCCACGCGGTTCATCGGCTGGAACCATGAAGAGAACTGTATCCACTTCACGAAGGGTTGAATAAGCAGATTCCACCATGAAATCTCCAAGTGCTGTCTTGGGCTTGTGAATACCCGGTGTATCAATAAAAACAATCTGTTCTTTATCTGTTGTGTAAATCCCCATAATTTTGTTACGGGTTGTTTGAGCCTTATCACTCATGATAGCAATTTTTTGCCCCATAACATGGTTCAAAAAAGTTGATTTTCCTACATTAGGTCGACCAAGAATGGCCACAAATCCTGATTTAAAAGTCATATATCTTCTTTCTATTTTTTAGTTAAAAATCAAATCCCAAATTTTAGGTATGAAAACAATCATACCAGTAATGAGTGCGTAACAAGAGACAACCAGAACCGCTCCTGCAGCCATATCCTTAGCATTTTTAGCTAGCATGGAAAAGTGATAATTACTGGCTAAATCAACAACATTTTCCATGGCAGAATTAACAATCTCTAGGGCAATTACTAGAAAAACTGCCTGCAGGAGAAAAATCCATTCTATCGCTGACACACGAAAAACCAAGCCAGCCAACACCACTAAGATAGCCGATACCAAATGTTTACGCATGTTGCGTTCTTCTTTAACAGCCGTTATTATCCCTGTCAGAGCAAACTCGAAACTGGTCGTAAATTCTCTGTTTTTCCACTTTTTTTGTGGGTTATTGTCGCGTAAGTCCATAAGCAGTCAAAATTTCTTCCTGTAATCCAAACATTTCCGCTTCTTCTTCTGGGGTGTAATGATCATACCCGTTGATATGAAGAAATCCGTGAACAGCCAAAAAGCCCATCTCACGCTCGTAGCTATGCCCATATTCCTCAGCTTGTTCGCGAGCCTTATCAATAGAAATAAAGAGTTCGCCGATATAACTATCAAATTCCCCCATCATTTCAGCCAATTCAGGATTTTCAGCCAAATCCTCTTCATCAAAGGTAATATCTAACTCCGGCTTATACTCCAAACTAATAACATCGGTTGGACGATCCGTATCACGATACTCCAAATTCAATTCGTGACTACGTTCGTTAGTTACAAAAGTAACCGCCATTTCCTTGTCTTTCTTGCCAAGTTTTTGCGCTGCAAAATCAAGTAATTCCAAGGTTTGTTTTTTTATTTCTTCTGAAACTTGTCCAGTCTCATCAATCATTTCAACGTACATAGCATGCTTTTTCGGAATAGCTGAGCCTACTTAAAGGACAGAGCTGCTCCCTTCCTTTCATTAACAAATTAGCTTTTTATGACGAATACTAAATTGCATTCAATACTTTCACCGAATAATTTCAGTACAATATCAATCAATTCATTATATCACAAGGACACAGAAAAAGCAGACCTAAGCCTAATTGTCTGCTTTTTATATAATATCTATGAGAATCGCTTACTTATCGATATTATCTCTAAAGCGTTGGATATGAATGGTCAAATAACCTGTTCGTCTAAACTAAGTTCAAAAGCATAACTTGACTTGATATAGGTGACGATCTTTTGGGTACAGATAAAAGATTTTGGGTAGTTAGTCTTGGCTTGTTCATATAGAAAAGCATCGTTTTTACCACCACTAACCCCACTCACAATACGTTGCGCTAAGTACCGAAGATGAGTAATAAAACGGTTAAAAGAAAAACTATCTTGCTCCAAGTCACAAGCAAAATGAAGACGGACAATCTCACTAATACAAACCACAATTTGAGTCATCTGTCAGTCTTTTTCATGGAGACCCGCATCCTTTTATGCATTGACAAAGTGCAAAGCGACTGAGGCTGCCTCATCATCTACCAATTCCACTTCTAAATCATTGGCAATCAAACGAAGGACTTGTTTTCCAATTTCATACTCCCGAGGGTAAAATTTCTAACTTCCCAAGCCAAAGGATTTTTTAGGGATATTTCTTCTCTACTGCGTTCAATAGCATAATGAAGATGGTCTGCAAGAGCAATAAAAAAAGAGGGATCAAACTTGGTTTGCAGAACAGCTTCAGCAAAAGTGATGATATTCAAAAAGACCTGCATTTCACCATCAGGCAAATCTACATAAACACGAGTCCATTTGGCCACTGTCTCCGGATTTTCCAAGACAAAGGTCTTTTCAATCTTCTCTTTATTAACCGTCTCTCCAATCTTTTTTTGAAAGCCAAGTCCCTTACCCATAACGATGTATTCTACGTCATTATCCATGGCTTGGACAACATTGTTATTTAAATTTTTTTCAATTTACATCATAATCCCTCATCATTTAAGCCTTTTTTTATTTTACAAAGTTTTTAATGAGAAACCTAATGACAATAAACAAAAAGGGTTGGCTATACCAACACTTTTTCTACAGTTCTGTTCGATTCTCGATGGCTCTTAGCAAGGTTACTTCATCAGCGTACTCGATGTCAGAACCAACAGCCAGCCCACGCGCTAGGCGGGTCACCTTAATACCTGCAGGTTTGAGGACCCGTGAAATATACATAGAGGTTGCCTCACCATCGGCCGTTGCATTAGTTGCGATGATGACCTCGTCAACCTCGCTATCCATAAGACGGGTAATCAAACTTTTTAAATTAATATCATCTGGTCCAACACCATTCATAGGGGAGATAAGCCCTTGAAGCACATGGTAGAGACCACGATATTCCTGAATCTTTTCCATAGCAGAAACATCTTTGGAGTCCTCAACAACCAAAATCTTAGTACGGTCTCTAGTTGCATCCGTACAAATAATACATGGGTCATCATCAGTCAAGCGACCACAAACTGAACAATAGGTCAACTCACGTTTTGCTGCTAAAAGATTTTTTGCAAAATCATTGACATCTTCATCAGACATGCTAATGGTATAGAAAGCCAGACGTGTCGCCGTCTTAGCCCCAATTCCTGGAAGTTTTGAAAAACTATCAATCAGTTTAGCAATTGGAGTAGGATAAAGCATGAGGTCCTCCATTTCTTTTATATTTCTCAACTCATATCTTAAAGAACAAATACTCAAACACTATATCACAGAAAAATCTCTCATGCAAGGCACAAGAGATTTTATATTATTAGTGAGTATTTTGATAAAGTTCCATGATAGCTTTAACGGCATTTTGATGGGCCTTACTCTTCCAGTCTAAAGCATGTGGGTACATAATCCCAACCGCCAACTTAGTACCATCTTTGGCTGTCGCATAGGCAACAGCATTAAGGTTAACTGTCGTTACTGAATTTCCTGAACCATCTATTGCATAGGTTTCGGCTGCCCCTGTTTTACCACTAATTGGAATAATAGAACTTGCCATGGCTTTACCGGTTGCAAGACTAGAACCTGAGTTGACCACGTCATGAAACCCTTGTTGGATAATCCCTAATTGCTTAGAATCTAAGGATAGCTTGTTAAGGACGCGCGTGTCTACAGTTGAAGATAAAGTTCCTAGACTACCATTTTCACCAGCATCATAGATACCTCCGACGATGTGAGGTGCTACACGTTTTCCACCATTTGCGATTGAGGCAACATACTGAGCCAACTGGATGGTTGTATAAGAGTCATATTGTCCAAAAGCCTCTGTCAAGACATTGGCTACATTATAATTCTTGGGAATGTAACCTTCTGATTCTCCTGGTAAATCAAGTCCCGTAGACACACCCATACCAAACTCAGCATAAGTATCACGAAGCGTCGTCATCGCCTTTTCCATATTATCAGTCGACAAGGACATTCCTGGAACATACTGTTGCCCAAGAAGTTTGATAGCAATCTGAACCATATAGGTATTTGAGGAATATTCTAAGGCCTGAGTTGCGGTAATGGCACGACTACCTTTATTTGTAAACCAAGAGGTAATTGGGGGCGAACTAGCAATATTAATAGGTTGGTCAGTTAATACCTGGTCCCCATAGATAGCACCCGAGCGCCAACCTGCGGTTAAAGTAGCCCCCTTAACTACAGAACCTGGAGTGAAGACATCGGTGATGGTTCCTAAGGCATCAGCCTTAAAATCCTGTGCCCCTTGCTCGTGTTTTTGTCCTGCCATAGCAAGGACAGCACCAGTATCCGCATTCATAACTACTGCGTACATACCTTCAGAATAGGTCGCTTTATTCTCTGAAATCTCTGAAGATAGTTGTTGGCCAAGGATATCTTCAACTCCCTTTTGGAAATCAAGGTCGATGGTCAACTTCAGGTTGTTCCCCTTGCTACCTTTCTGAATGATTTTATCACTATCAACCTTACCTTCCTTGTCCACAGTAATCTCACGGACAGTATGTTTTCCTTGGAGCTCCTCTTCGTACTCTTTTTCCAAATAAGAGGTACCTACACGGTCATTTAGGGCATACCCTTTTTTTAGATAATCCTTAGCATCCTCCTGAGGCAGTCCTGCTTCTGAACTTGAAACCCTACCGATAAGAGGGGACAAGGACGAATCAGACGTGTG